>ENA-UOJH01000707-UOJH01000707.1-human-gut-metagenome-genome-assembly--contig:-C148-NODE-707-length-29177-cov-208.800220_pt1 | contig 29177 bp, 32 predicted proteins | sample MGYA00242345_ERZ723892 | MGnify/ENA metagenome assembly ERZ723892 | reverse complement strand
ATCCCCAGTAAACACTGGGGATGGAGTTGTATTGTCATAGGGGTTGGATGCTTACAGTGCTCGGTGCTGGAGTGGATGCCACAATTGGCTTGCCGACATCAGCCGACCTTATACCTCGCATTGTCGATTTCTTGGAAACCGACGAAGGCAAGACGCTTGATGCCATTTTGCGCAAGTCAATAGGCAGAGTACATTTCCATTTCGACAAGTTTGTGAGTACAGCCATCGACCGTTTGGCAAAGGATTTGGACAGGGAGATTGTTTCCATTTGCCATAATATCAACGACGAACTTGCCAACAACGCAAGCCTTGATGAGTCACAACGCAAGTTGGGTATGCTTATCGTTCGCCTTTTCAAAAAGGTGTTGGACTTCAAGAAAGGAGCTGAGATTGATGCCGAGACGATGAACTTGATAGAAGAGGTGTTTGATACGGTTGTAAAAGATGACAGCATCATAGATTTAAGCCATCTCAACTATACCGACACATTCAAGAACATCATCGTGGAGATACTTCAGAAGAGCATCCATGAGTCGAACAATCCCATCTTGCGCCATATCTATAAGAATATGCTCGATATAGAGCAATTGCTCGCAGGGTATTTCTATGGATTTTATACGGGGCAAAACAGTTATATCCGCGACTATCTATACATATCCTGGATTCTATGGGCATACTTGGTAAGCGAGGAGCAGCGAAAGGCACAAGAGAATGTGGCTGTAGAGAACAAGGACAACCACACTATTTACGACCAATTGGACGGAAAAGACTGCCAAGTCATCACGTTCAACTATACATCGTATGCTTCCCAAACTTCTCCGACTGCTCTCTATTTCCATGGCTCACTCAAAGAGTATGTAGATGTAGAAAACAAGAACGATTTTCTGCATGATGATTTAACGACCATTGATTTAGAAGATTTTTTCAAGAATCAACTTGCAGCCGAGATAAGTTTTGATCCAGACCACAAGTCTATACCCATCCCATCATTCTTGCCACCATTAAAGTTGCGCCCTGTTATATCCAAGCATTACATTGATACATGGTATCATGCTTCTCAGATGGTGCTGCGTGCAAGCAAGATCATCATTCTTGGCTATTCATTCTCTTCTGCCGACAACTATTTCTGTGATATGTTGCGAGAGAACCACGATGCACAAATCATCATTATCGACAAGAACATGGAAACTGCAAGTCGCAATGTGTGTCGTTGCCTCCAGTTGGAGGCCAATCGCTACACCAAGCAAATAAAGGATGGGCATGAGATACGTAAATACAACAATCGAGTGACGATTATTGGAGCAGACTTGTCGGATGTGAATTTGGATGATGTGTGAGACATTAGGATATGAAGAAAAAACTCCCCCAAAAATTTGGTAGTTTCACAGAAAACCCTTATATTTGCAGGCGATATTGAAATAAAAAATAAAGAATTATGGGAAAGATCATAGATAAGACGATAACAAAGATAGTTACAGAAGAGGGTATCTCTCTCTTCCGCCGTGTAACTAAGGTTTTGATGCCAAATGGCAAGTATCGTTATCCTGTAGATTATTTCGATGCAACTCCCGGAGTTGTTAAGGTTTCGAAAGAAGAAATGGATAAGGTAGCAATACCTGTTTATAAAAAGTTAATCTAATGGAGCGGTTTCCCGTCGTTTCCGTCTTTATCGTCGTTTCGTGCTTTCAACGGTTTCTGATGACAAGTTCGAGCATTTTAGAAGAAATGATTTATCCTTATATATACTTGTAAATAAGAGATATGTAGAAGATACATCCTCTTACGCTGATGAACTAGCAAATATTGTGCAACAATATTTATAAGATAACATCCTCATTCGAGTGGCGACAAGTGCAGAGCGATACTGCAATGAGGAACAATACTACGGCGGGTTACCCGCCCATCTTAAGCAAAGAAAAATAAGCGTTTTACGATTGTCGCTTAACTATCCAAACAATCGTACTGCTTCTACATTTTATAATACTCAATCAAATTATGATTAATTTAAGAATCACTGGTCTTTACAACAGAGGCCAACAGGATGAGTACGTCGAATTGGAAGCAGCGGCACGTTGCGACTGCAAAGGTCTCCTCAAGCACATGCAGGAAAAGGGCGAGATAGGAACCGCCAAGCCTTCAAGGAAGACGAAGAAAAGCAAGAAGAGTAAGTAACGTACCGCTCACCTCCCTGCGCCGAAGGCGTGGGGAGGTACTTAAAGTTTTCTTTAATAACTTTTTCAAAACACTGATAGGTGTAACTACTTGTAATATAGTGGGGACGCTGTATTGGTGATATACATTAATATTCAAATCTTTTATAAAGATGAATATGTATGGAGGATATTAATGAATACTTCAATCCAGTTCATTTCACTAAGTTTTATAACGAGAAGTTAAAACGCAAAAAAGGGGGTGGGCTTGATGGCTTAACACCTGCTACCTTTTGGAACCATTACGAAAAGAAACTGGATGATATAGCTAGTAGATGTTTGTCTGGAACGTATAAGTTTTCACCTTATAAGGAACAACTTATATTAAAAGGAAGAGATAAGTTCCCTAGAATACTGTCAGTACCATCAATGCGTGATAGAATGATTCTGGGGGTGCTTAACCAATATCTCCAAAAAGCATTTCCTGAAGCGGTGAATAATCAAGTGCCTAATCAATACATTAAGGACATTGGTGATTTCATGGCACTACATTCTTCTGAGAAGGTTTACTTCTTTAAGACGGATATCAAAGGGTTCTATGATTCTATAGACTTGGATACTCTTTATAGAAAATTGGAACCATCAGTTGATGCCAGTGTTTTGCAATTGATAAAGACAGCCATAAATACAGTAACAGTATCCAAGGGTGGTGCTAGATTATCTTCAAATCAGCAGCCTAGATTGATGGGAATACCTCAGGGCTTATCCATTTCTAACATACTTGCAGGTATATCTATGTTGAATTTTGATGAGAGTATTGAGAACCATTGTGATGCCAATACCTTATATAAAAGGTATGTAGATGATATTTTGATATTGAGCACAACCCCGATAGATGCTCGTTTTGTAGATGAGTTTAAGTGTGAATTGATCATAAAGGGAGTCAGCCTACGCCTTTCTCCCGATAAGACACATTATGGTATTGTGGGCGATAAGAGTTTTGAATATATAGGGTATAGTTTTAAATCAACTCTCTGTATTTCTATTCGACAGAAAAATACTCAGACTTTTCTTAATCGAATCTCTCGATTGATCTCCCGTTATCGTAGTCAGAAAGAGAATCCGTTTACGCGTCCAAGATTTATAATTGATGACCAAGCATTTGATGATTACTATATAGCTCTTATCAACTTAAAGTTATCAGGCTTCAAGACATTGAATCATCTTTATGGATGGTTACCATACTTTCAGGCAATGACAGATATACAACTACTTTATCAGTTGGATACTGTGGTACATAAGAAATTTCTAAAAGGTTTAGAGATTGAGAATAAAATTAAGCATTTGCCAAAGGTCTATTGGGATATCAAGAAGCATGCTGGCAAGAATATGTTGAAAGATTTTGATGCATTAAAAGAGATTGGTGATATAAAAGCTTATCTCATTTTAAAGGGACTTATAAATAGCGACTTTGATTATAGTGACGATGAAATACAGACACGTTATTGGATACATCTGGAACACTTGAAGAAAGATGCCCATATGACTGTTGGAACAACTTCATAGAAGGGAGTCTTTGAGACTCAGTCTTAGGGGTGATGTAATACATCACCTTTTTGTAAAGCATTTAAATATCTAATGCCACATACGTGGTTTGTTTGCGTTTTGATTGGGACTCCCTTCTTTTTAAAAGAAAATACTATATGGAAAATTTAGAAAGCTTAGGTAATACGATTTATAAAACGATGAGTGCTCGTTTTACTGCATCTCGTCGTATGAAGCGTAGCCGAGATGCCTCTAAGGTGTGTGAAGCTATGTTTTCGGCTTCCATCATAGCGATAAGTTTGATTGCACTGCAGAAGCCGGAAATAAAAGTCGCTAATATGATTAGTGCCTTTACGATAATACTTTCCACCTTCTTGCTTGTGTTGTCGCTTCTGTTCAGTAGCTTGAATTATGATAAAAGGATGGAGAATTATCATGCTTGTGGTAATGAGTTGAATCGTTTATATCGTTTGATAAAACACGATGTCTGTGTTCTTTCCAAAGAGGAACAGGAGAAGAAGGAAATTGATTATATCAATAAATATGAGGAAATATTGAGTAAGTACAATCTCAATCAAACATCCTTTGACTATCAATATGCTATGCTCAGCAGTACAGAAATACATCCATTGAAATGGTTGTGGTTCCAATGTAGATATTATATCTTTGATGTCTATTTGTTGTATTGGATTATAGCAATAGCACCAACAGTTGGTGTTGTTTGTTATTTCTTAAAATATTTAGTGAAAGAGTAGAATTTGGATTTTTACTTAAACATTTACTATAAATGGTACAATTATGGCTAGACCTAGGGTATTTATAAGCTCGACTTTTTATGATTTAAAACAGATTCGAGCAGACTTGGATAATTTTATCCGTAGTTTGGGTTACGATGTTGTAAGGAACGAAGAAGGCGCAATACCTTATGAAAAGGATTTTAGATTAGAAGAGTATTGCTACAAAGAGATCAATTCTATCGACATTCTTGTTGCCATCATTGGTGGTAGATTCGGATCTGTTTCTTCTGCAGATGAAAGATATTCGATTTCTAATACAGAAATCAAGACTGCTATAGAGCATAATAAGCAGGTGTATATCTTTATTGATAAAGAAGTAGATTCTGAATATTATACCTATTTGGGGAATAAGGATTCCGATTTTAGCAAGAATATAAAGTATGCTCATGTTGACAACATAAAAATTTATCAGTTTATAGAAGAAATCCGTTCATTGAAAAGGAATAATGTAATTCATGCGTTTAGCTCTTCTAGTGATATTATCAATTTCTTGAAAGAACAATGGGCAGGGTTATTTCAACGTTTTCTTCAGAATAAGACAAATGAAGCCGAATTTGATGCTTTGAAACAGCTTCATACATCTTTAAACACCTTGAAGGAACTTACTGATTATTTGGTTTCAGTTAATGCCAATAACAGTAATACGATTAATGATATATTGATCAATAATCATCCGGTATTTAAGGCTTTAAGAAAAGAAATGAATTGGAAATTCCCAATAATATTTAGTTCCTTAGAGGAGTTACGTTTGTTAATGGCTCCATGGGGATTCTCTATGCCTCCTAATAGTGACAAACCTGGATATTTCGAATTTAAAAACGATAAAGGTCGAGTAAATATCTATGTTGCTAATTCAATCTTTGACAAACAGAATGATAATAAATTACTTCCTACCACTAATTTGTCAAGTAATGAGTTGGTAATTAAGGTAATAGTCCCTGTAAATAATGGCACCGATGACTTACCTTTCTAAATATTTGGGATGTTTCTCCAGGTGGTCCCATCCCGCACAACATGGCGAAGACCTTTGATGGTCCGCCAACCTTAGAGCGTAGCGGTTCTGAGCACCGGAGGGCGGTTACATCCTCTCGTTCCTGAGGAAAGAGAGGCTTGGTGAGAAAGGTGGAGCTCTCCTTGCAGGAGAGACGGTGAGGTAGAAAAACTCCTTCCTTAACGGTAAGGAAGGACGGGTAGGTTTTCGAAAAAATAATAATAAAAATTAAAACACAATATCATTATGAATGATTTTAAGAATATAAAAGTAGCAGTAGCCGGTACCGGCTACGTAGGTCTGAGTATAGCAACCCTGTTATCTCAGCACCATCATGTAACAGCAGTAGATGTTATCCCAGAGAAGGTGGAGAAACTCAACAATAAGATTTCTCCAATCCAGGACGATTACATCGAAAAGTATTTGGCAGAAAAGCCATTGAACCTCTTGGCAACCCTTGACGGCAAGTCAGCCTATAAGGATGCAGACTTCGTAGTGATTGCAGCACCAACCAACTACGACCCAGTGAAGAACTACTTCGATACAACCCATGTAGAAGAAGTCATCGACCTGGTTCTGGAGGTAAACCCAGATGCAGTGATGGTCATTAAGAGCACCATCCCAGTAGGTTATACCCGTAGCCTCTACTTGAAGTATGCCAAGAAGGGTGTGAAGAAGTTCAACCTCCTCTTCTCTCCAGAGTTCCTTCGTGAGAGCAAGGCACTCTATGATAATCTTTACCCAAGCCGCATCATCGTAGGCTATCCAAAGATTATTGAGCGCCCTGAGTTTGCAGAGGAGAACGAGGCAATCAAGTCAGTAACCAATGTCGAGATGTTGAAGGAAGCAGCCAAGACCTTCGCCGCTCTGCTCCAGGAAGGTGCCATCAAGGAGAACATCGATACCCTCTTCATGGGCATGAAGGAAGCAGAGGCTGTAAAGCTCTTCGCCAATACCTATCTGGCACTCCGAGTAAGCTACTTCAATGAGTTGGATACATACGCAGAGGTAAAGGGACTCGATACCAAGGCAATCATCGATGGCGTAGGTCTTGACCCACGAATCGGCACCCATTACAACAACCCAAGCTTCGGCTATGGTGGCTATTGTTTGCCAAAGGATACCAAGCAGCTCCTGGCAAACTATGCCGATGTTCCTGAGAACCTGATAGAGGCCATCGTAGAGAGCAACCGTACCCGTAAGGACTATATCGCTGATGCTGTACTCCAGAAGGCAGGCTATTACAGCTATGCCGATGCCAACAGCTATGATGCCAGTAAGGAGCACAACTGTGTGATTGGTGTCTATCGCCTGACCATGAAGTCAAACAGCGATAACTTCCGCCAGAGTGCCATCCAGGGCATCATGAAGCGTATCAAGGCAAAGGGTGCAGAGGTAGTCATCTATGAGCCAACCTTGGAAGAAGGCAGCACATTCTTTGGAAGCCGCGTTGAGAACAACCTTGAAACATTCAAGGCACAGAGCCATGCGATTATAGCCAACCGCTATGACGCTTGCCTTGACGATGTAAAGGAAAAGGTTTATACACGAGACATCTTCCGCAGGGACTAAAGATTCTCTATCCACCCGAATACGGCATGGGTATCCAGACAAGGACAAGCCTTCGGTGTAGTGCCAGGCAAGTCGTGATGCCCCACTATCTTCGCTTTCGGAAACAACTTATGCAGCTTATACAGCAATTCGATAATACGTTCAGTCTGTGCCTCGGTGCGAGTATCGCATGGCTTGCCATGCTCATCCAGACCACCCTCGTAGCAGATGCCTATCGAACAGCGGTTGTAAGGTCGGCAATGTGCCCCCACCTCCAACAGTTTGCGATGCTGCGTAATGGTACCATCCTTATGAATATAAAAATGGTAGCCGATGGTGCGAAAGCCACGCTTCTTATGATCACGCATCAGTTGTTCAACACTATAGGCTGGCAATGCCAAGATAGGCAAGGACATCCGATTGCATGAATGCAAGAACTACGCGGTTCATGCAGCCGATGAAAGTAAGGTCGTAGTTCAAGGCTTGGATGGCTATATCGTAGCCAAGAAGAATAGGCTACTGTTTGTTTGCCCTTTAAAAGAAGAACAGAGAATTAAAGAATTTGGAAAGTAATATATGTCAAATCAAACATCAGATAATAATAAACGAATAGCGAAGAATACGCTTCTACTTTATTTCCGAATGCTCTTTATGATGGTGGTGTCGTTATATACGAGCCGTGTCATATTGAACGCATTAGGAGTAGAAGACTTTGGTATATATAATGTCGTAGGTGGCGTTGTGGCGATGTTCACAGTCATATCAGGATCGCTGTCTGCGGCCATAAGCCGATTTATCACATACGAATTAGGAAAGGGAGACCAAAGCAAACTCAATAAGATTTTCTCAGCCTCGGTGACAATACAACTTTTGCTGTCATTGATTATCGTGGTGCTGATAGAGTCGGTGGGCGTATGGTTCCTGAATGCCAAGATGACGATACCAGCGGAGAGAATGACGGCTGCCAACTGGGTGCTGCAATTCTCTATCGTTACTTTTGTCATAGGTTTGATAAGCGTGCCTTATAATGCTGCCATCATTGCACATGAGAAAATGTCGGCATTTGCCTATATCAGCATCTTGGAGGCTGTTGGCAAGTTGGCGATAGCTTTCTTGATTATGGTTTCGCCAATAGACAGATTGATATTCTATGCCATCTTGATGTGTGTGGTAGGTTTGATTATTAGATTCACTTATGGTCATTATTGCAAGAAACATTTTGCGGAATGTACCTACCATTTCCATTGGGACAAGGCGATTTTGATGAAAATGTTTGGATTCGCAGGATGGAACTTCATTGGTGCGGCATCAGCGGTATTGAGAGACCAAGGTGGCAATGTGGTCATCAATATGTTCTTTGGACCTTCTGTGAATGCTGCCAGAGGAATCGCCAATCAAGTGAATAATGCCATCACAGGATTTGTACAGAACTTCATGACGGCAGTCAGTCCTCAGATAACCAAGTCATATGCATCGGGAGATAGGGAATACATGATGACCTTGATATTCCAAGGCGCACGTCTCTCTTTCTACATGCTGCTGTTGCTATCCTTGCCAGTATTGCTTAATACACATTATATATTAGTGATTTGGCTGAAGTTGGTTCCAGAACATGCTGTATTATTTGTGCAGTTGATATTGATCTTTGCCATGTGTGAGTCGATATCCAATCCGCTGATTACTGCTATGTTGGCAACTGGAAAGATAAAAAACTATCAGATTGTGGTGGGAGGATTGCAGATGATGAATCTACCAGTATCATATATATGCCTTCGTTTGGGTGCCATGCCAGAAAGTGTATTAATAGTGGCTATTATCATTTCACAGTGCTGTTTGGCTGCTCGTCTTTATATGTTGAGAGGATTGATAGGTCTTTCTTCCATCCAATATATGAAGAAGGTGTATTTTAATGTGCTTGGAGTATCAATACTTGCTTTTGTTGTTCCAGGTTTCCTTTCTTACTATATGCAAGAATCATTCCTGTCATTTGTTCTGATTACATTGGTGGCAATGGCTTGTACATGTGTTGTGGAGTTTTATGTAGGATGCACGAAGAAAGAGAGGGCATTTGTTATAGATAAAGTCCATAAGGTAATACGAAAAGTGAAAAAGTAATTTGTATTATATAAAGAGAATATTACGGTATTAATAAGATATTTCAATTTGATAAAATGATAGAAATAAAGAATCCAGCTGACTGTTGTGGATGTACGGCTTGTGCCAGCATCTGCAATCATGATGCAATAACAATGAAGCCAGATGCGCTTGGTTTCTTATATCCAGAGGTAGATAAGGAAAAGTGTGTGGATTGTGGCTTGTGTGAGAAAGTCTGTGCTTTCAATGACCATTATGATACGAGTTTGAACCTCGACAAGCCTTTGGCGTATGGTGCTCGTCATAAGGATATGAATGAGATTGAGACAAGTCGTAGTGGTGCAGCTTTCATTGCAATTTCTGATTATATTTTGGAGCAAGGAGGTGTGGTATATGGTGCAGGCTATACAGATCATTTCCGTGTCGTTCACAAGCGTGCTACAACTAAGGAGGAACGCAATGAGTTTAAGGGTAGCAAGTATGTGCAAAGTGACATGAATACTGTGTTCCGTCAAGTGAAGAAAGATTTACGTGATGGCTTGACGGTACTTTTCTCAGGTACTCCATGCCAAACATCAGGTTTGAATTCATACGTGGGAAAGAGATTAAGAGAAAATCTTTTCTTGGTAGATATAGTATGCCATGCAGTACCTTCACCCTATATTTGGAGAGATTATATTGCTGCAATAGAAAAGAAATATGGGGAAGAAATTATGAGTTTGACATTTCGAGATAAAACTTATGGATGGTCAGCTGCGCATAATGAAAGATTTTCTTTCATTCATAGAAAAGATGTTGTTGATTATACTAACAGGGATTTTTTTTACAAATGTTTATCAACTCGTTATTCCTGCCATTCTTGCCATTTTTGTAATTTAAATAGGCCTTCTGATATTACAATAGGCGATTTTTGGGGATATAAAAAAACAAGAGCAAAAGAACTAAATAAAGATGATAAAGGTTTGTCACTTCTCTTTTTTAATACTACCAAAGGACGCAAACTTTTGCAATTTATGGAATCTAAGATGGACATGATAAATGTAAGTAATGAAAATTATATGCAGCCTAATCTTATTCATCCGACATTAATATCTCCTTTTCACGGTAAATTCATAGAAGATTATAATAGAAATGGATTTTTATATGTAGCTAAGAAATATTCGAATTGGAGTATAAAAGCAAAAATCGCTTATAGGGTAGATCATTTAAAAAATCAATTAAGACAGAAATTGAGAATGTTGAAACATAAGCTTTTAAAGAAAGGTTGAGTAATATGGAAAAGAAACAAAAAATTAGTAATACTAAAATACTAATAATATTATTAGCCTTTACATTATTTTTAGGTACGACATTAATACCACCTATGCGTATGTGGATAATGTGGCCATTAATATTGTGGCTTTTCTATTATGTATATTTAGAGAGAAAGAATTTGGGAAAGTGGGAAAAATGTATTATTTTTGTTCCTTTGTTGGTTATTATATCATGTTTTGTTTCCCAAAGATATAATGCTCAACCTTTTTCTTTGACATTGTTCTATTCATATCCTTTTTTGGGATTGTTGTCATATTTCTTTATGAGATGGGCTAGCCCTAGTTCGAAGAATACATTTATAGTGTTAAAGCGATTATTTTATATTGTTGTTTTTTGCTATTTCTTGCAGGTTCTGATATATCCAATAGTTTTATTTGGCAGTGCCTTGGGTGATATAAATCTTGATGCAGGTCATTTTCGTATGCGATTTGTTTGTTCTTTGAGCTTCTTCTTGCTTTTTATGTATGGATTTAATCAATATTATATTGGTAAGGGAATCAAAAAACTGCTTTATTGTGTGCTAGGAGGTCTTCCTATTATAATTATGGGATTCCGCTCACTAACGACACTAGCTGTATTGGCAGCTTTCTTGATGCTATTTTTCACAAAGAAAGAATTAGGTCATTTTATAAAACATGCCATTGTCTTTTTCATAGCAGCAATAGTTGCATTACAAATGCCTATAGTACAAGAAAAAATGGACGAAATGATGGAACGTCAAAATACAGATCAAACTTTCCAAAATGAAGATTATGTGCGTTTTATTTCATTGGCATACTATGATTCGTATTTTAATGAGAGACCTCTTGTACGTTTTTGGGGAGGAGGCTATCCTCTTGTAACATATGATGGTCCACAAAATGCTTCGAATAAATATCAGGCTTATGTTTCAAGTGGAGTAGACAGTGGTTTGATGTGGAATGATTTAGGTATTATAGGTCTATCCTACATCATAGGAATACCAGCGGTTGTCATTCTGTTGATTCTTTGTATTAGGTGTATAATATTATGCAGAGATCCCGAATTACAATATATTCGTTTTGCATTATTAGTCTCAATTTTAGGATCAATTATGACATCTCAAGAAATTTATAGAGATGGTAATTTTTTACTACTGGGTGTCTTGTTTTATTATGTCCGTGTTTATAACGAAAATAAATCATTACAATGAAAATAGGAATTTTGACATTTCATAGGGCGGAGAACTTTGGTGCAGTATTGCAGTGCCTTGCTTTACAGAACTATTTAATAAGCAAAGGTAATGAAGTTGAAGTGATAGATTATAGAAATCCATCCATAGAGCATCAATACGACATATTTAATCCATGGTGTATATTTCAAACAAAAAGTTTGTATGGAGGCTTTTGTGTCTATGTAAAAAGATTCTTCAATTTTCGAAGTCGCCTGCGGAAAAAAGTATTATATTGGAAATTTCGAAATAAATATATTCAGACTTCGAAGTCATATTACTCAAATTGTAAACTTCTTCCATATGATGCCATCATTGTCGGAAGTGATCAAGTGTGGAATTTGAATTTATGTGATGGAATCGATAATATTTATTTTTTACATTTTCCAACATTAACTGGCACAAAAAAAATATCTTATGCGGCGAGTTCAGAGCTGAATTCTTTTGCTTTATTAAGAGAACACAAACAGGAAATTGCCAATTTGCTAAATGCATTTGATGATATATCTGTTAGAGAAAGACAATTGCAAGCAGAATTGAATGATTTTGTATCAAAAGAAATAAGTATTTGCATAGATCCAACCTTTCTTATGCCTCGTAAAAGTTACGAGGAAATAGCAATTAAACCTGTAGAAAGAAAATACGTTTTAGTATATCATCTTACAGAAAATAGCGATGCTTCAAAATTGGCAGAAACTATTTCAAAGGAACAAGAACTGAGTGTAATAGAGATACATGCTGGATTTTTTAAGACCAGCAACAAGAAAAGACATAAAAATAGTTTGGGTCCAAGAGAATTGCTGGGGTATATTATGAATGCAGATTTTATAATAACAACATCATTTCATGGCATGGCGTTATCACTTATTTTTGCTAAGCAATTTGTTGTAATGCGTACTGCTACAATTAATAGAATGCAGAATTTACTCTCAGCTGTTGGACTTGAAAATAGGATCATAGATGGTGAAAATGACTATAATGGTTTGGACCCAATAAACTATGATAAAGTAAATAAACGTATTAACGAAGAGGTTAGTAAATCTAAGCTCTTCTTAAGAAAATCATTAGGACAATGAAACATGTTGCATTTTATCTTGCTAATAAAAATATAGTATCAGTAGATTGTAGAAACCTTTTGAAGGGTAATCCTGGCATTGGAGGAACAGAATACCTTATATTATTGGCTGCTACGCAACTTTCCAAAAGGAATAATGGTATCCAAGTAACGTTGTTCGTACAAGAAAATTTTCTATATGAATTGAATGTACATACAGTAATAGTCCAGGATTTAGTAGAGGCAGTTTCTTTGGCAGGCAATCTTGAAATGGATTATTTGTCTTTCATGTATCACCCATTGTATCATGAAGCCGATAAGCTACCATATTTATCTTGTGCCAAAGGCTTGAAATTATTACCTTGGTGTCATAATTTTGCTCGCTTTAAAGATTTGAACTTTTTGGCAGATAATCTGAATGTTGGTCAAATAATAACTGTAGGAAGAGAACAAAAAGATATTTATCGTGATCATAGGGCTTTCAATAAAACCTCATATATATATAATTGCGTCAATACTGAATGCGTTGAGAAATATGATGTTAAACAGCATCCTTTTAAGGATCGAGAACATGTTGTAACTTATATAGGAAGCCTTACTCCAATGAAAAGTTTTCATTGTTTAGCAAAGGCATGGCCTAAGGTTTTAAAAGAAATTCCTGATGCAGAATTATATGTTATAGGTTCAGGAACATTATATAGTCGTAATGAGATATTAGGCAAATGGGGGATTGCAGAGAGCAATTATGAAAATTATTTTATGAAATACCTAACTCTTGATGGAAAAATTATGCCAAGTGTCCATTTTATGGGACTTATGGGTGAAGAAAAGAATGGTATTTTGTTAAAAACAAAAGTTGGCGTGCCAAATCCCATTGGTTCTGCAGAAACCTTTTGTTTATCTGCTGTCGAGATGCAATTGATGGGAGCAAAAGTCGTTGCTTGTAAAGCCTGTGGTTATATGGATACATTCAAGAATTGTTTGTTTGCTAAAAGAAAAAAAGATTTAGCAACCTCTATTATACAGGCATTGAAATCTGATGATTCTCAATATGAGGCAGCTATAGCTTTTATACAGAATAATTTTTCTCAAGAACATTTCTTAAGTGATTGGGAGAGTTTAATTATGAAAGGGTACATAAATCAAGATAATGACTTGGTTCATCCTTATTATAGAATGAAGTTTCTCAAAGAAAAATTGCGTAAGCTAAAGGACAAACATCCGATACTAAATAATATTCCTTCGATAGAATCTTTTAAAAGTTATCTTGAGAAAAGAATAATCGAAAGATGTATTTATAAATTTCATTTGAGATACTATAATCGTTTTGATTTTGTAAATTAAGCGTATAATGAAAATATCTATAATCATACCTGTTTATAATGCTGAGAAATGCATAGAGAAGTGCATTGATAGTATTATAAATCAGACTTACAAAGATTGGGAATTAATAATCGTTGATGATGGAAGCATTGATAATAGTTTGCCTTTGTGTAAAAAATATGTATCCATTGATAGTCGAATAAAACTTTTTTCAAAACAAAATGGAGGTGTGAGTAAAGCCCGGAATTTTGGTATAGATAGAGCTCAAGGGCAGTATTTAACTTTTATCGATGCTGATGATTATGTAGATACCAATTTCCTATCATCTATGTTGGAATGTCAATCATTTGATTTTGTTTCTCTATCCCATAGACGTTTTGGAAAGGAAAATAAGGTTATGTCTTTGGATAATGATGTAAGCTTTGAGTTACCCTCTGGCTTCAGAAATATTATTTCGAACAAAGATAATGTTTCTTTATTCATTTTATATCCATGGGCAAAATTGTTTAAATCAGAAATTATTAAACAGTATAATATTAGATTTTGTGAAGAAATAAAATTAGCAGAAGATAGTTTGTTTGTTATAACCTATCTTTCATACTGTCATTCAGCTGTTTTTAAGCGTAGTGTATGTTACAATTATTATATAACGGAAAGTTTAAGTAAAAAATATACATTTGATTATAATACTTATCTTGTCCATAAAAATACGTACCATAAACAATTGGCGCAAATTAAGGATAAAATAGATATTGTAGATTTTGAAAATAGAATACAGTCTATATATCTAATGAACTATTTTGACTATCTTTTAAACGCAAAGAATTTGAGCGGACATGCCTCACTTGTAGAAAAGATTTCAAATATTAAAGATATATCTCGAATATTTTCGTTAACAGGACATAAGAAAGCTATTATGTTATATATAAATTATTTAATAAAAGGCTAGTATGAAAAATAAAATTTTATTTTCGATAACAACTCCATGTTATAATAGCGAAGCAACGATAGAACGAACAATTAAGTCCATTCTTTCCCAAAACTATGATAATTATGAATACATCATAATTGATGGAGGCTCAACGGATTCAACATTAGATATTGTTAAAAAATATGAGCCCATGTTTTGTGGGAAGATGCGTTGGAAAAGTGAACCAGACAAAGGGTTGTACGATGCTTTTAATAAAGGTATAGAACAATCAAATGGATTGTATTGTTGGAATGTGAACAGTGATGATTACATTGAGCCTGATGCTCTGCGAAAATTATCATTAATAATAGATAATTTTGATATTAAATGTTTGCCTGTAATTTCTGGCATATCTCGCATTGTCACAAAAGAGGGCAAGGTAGTTAAATTGGAGAAACATTCAAAACAAAATGCCGCATTTTGTTATAAAACCAATGGAATGGGTGTTACACATCCAGCAACTCTTGTCCCAAAGACTGTTTATGATAAGTTTGGAACATATGATATTCGTTTTAAAATAAGTGCAGATATTGATTGGTTTAATCGAATTTATAGAAATCATGTTGATATATTCTTTCTTGATAAAATTTTGACAAATATGCAGGATGATGGAGTTTCTAATCGTTTTGATTATACAAAAAATGCCAAAGATAGAATCCTCCTTTTGAAGAAAAAATATTCTAATCGATTTACTCGAGTCTATTTCTTTTGCAGATGGACTGTTAATTATCTTAGAACAAATTTGAAAAAATGACAAAAGTTAGTGTTGTCCTCCCAATATATAACGTGGAGAAATATCTCAAGCGATGTATGGACTCACTTCTAAATCAAACCTTGAAGGATATAGAGATTGTGATGGTTGATGATGAGTCTCCAGACAATTGTCCTCAGCTTTGTGAGGAATACAAGTCAAAATACCCTAACGTAAAGGTTGTTCATAAGAAGAACGGTGGCTTGGGATTTGCCCGAAACTCAGGATTAGAAGTATGCGAGGGAGAATATGTTGCCTTCATTGACAGCGACGATTTTGTGGATGTCCACATGTTTGAAGACCTTTATAGATATGCCAACAAGAATAAGTTGGACGCTTGTTTCTGTGGATATAATGTCTATAAGGACGAGCTGCATATGCGTCAGAGGCAAGAAAAGACGGATTATGAGGTTTGTGACGGACGCAAAGCAGTAGATAGTGTGCTGATGGATATGGTAGGCTCAGAACCTACGTATTACTCAGATGTGAAGATACTTTCCTCCATGTGGAAAGGCATCTATTCGTTGAAGACCATCAAAGAGAGCAAGCTACAATTTGTTTCGGAGCGAGAGTACATAGCCGAGGACATCATTTTTCACATCGACTTCTTGCCTTGCGCCAGCAAGGTAGGCTTCGTGCCTGGGTGCTACTATTATTATTGCGACAACGGCACTTCACTCACTCGTTCTTATCGCTCCGATAGGTTTGCAAGAGAACTGTATCAGTATGCGAGTATGGAAAAACGTCTGTTGGGGCATAGCTATCAAGAAGAACAATTCAGAAACAGGCTTGACAGGTACCTGTTGTTGAAAATAAGAGCCTGTATTTCCCAACAACAGAACTATGTGGCTACAAACGGATATGGAATGATGAGACGTGAGGCAATGAATATAGTGTCATGTCCCGAAGTACGAGCTTTCTGCAAGCGCTATCCCTCACATTTGTTGCCGTTGAAGCACCGTCTGTTCTTCAATATGGTTCGCTTCAAAATGATAGACTTAATTTTCTTACTTCTTAAAATTAGCAAATAAATGATTGTCTTAACAAAAGAGCAAAGCAAGACCCTGACACTCTTGAAAGGATTTGCCATCATCCTTGTAGTGATGATACATTGTGATGTGCGCGATGCTATGGGAGTAGAACATTTATCTGGACTTGACTTATATATGCAGGGACTAACACGTGTGATAGTAATCAATGCCGTACCATTGTTCTTCTTCATCAGTGGTTATCTCTTCTTCTTGAAGAAGGACACATATCAGAACAAGTGGAAGAAGCGATTCAAGTCACTTGTCATACCTTATATAATATGGTGTATCATCGGTTTCCTGATACCGTTTGTGTTTCAACAAGTGTTGGGATTGGGATATTTGTTCAAAGGTGGCGAAGGACATCTGAAGCCAATTGCCGAGTTTGAGGCATGGGATTATCTGAAGATGTTCTGGAACATACGAGACGGAGCGCCGATATTGAGTACCCTTTGGTTTCTGCGCAACCTGATTCTTTTAGTGGCATTAACTCCGATATTTCATTTCTTGGCAACGAGACTCAAATGGGGATTTCCTGTATTACTTGCAGCCAATTACCTTATTTTCCATCAAAATTTCTTGTGTCTGAGTAGTGCCGATATGTTCTTCTTTGGAATGGGCAACTGGCTGATGCTCAGTAGCAATTCGGGGAGGGTGCTTTTACTCGACAAGCAAAAGTACAGTTGGTTGTTTCCGATATGGCTGTTAGCCTTCGGCATTGACCTCATCGCTTATTATTACGATACGCAAGAAACGCTGGCACGAAACATCTTTGTAGTGATAGACTGTATGCTGATGTACCGACTAATGCGGACGGCAGTGGATAAATGGAACATGACTTGGCTGGTTAATATTTCCGCAGCATCATTTTTCATTTACCTCTTTCATGAGCCTTGGTTAGGCTATATACAAGGCATGTTCTTCAAATTTGTACATCCCACAGGATTTTTTTGTTATCTCATGCCTTGGCTCTTCTGTGCTTTGGCGGTTGTCTATTCGTATATTGCCTATTTGGTATTAAAACGATTTGTTCCTAAGTTGCTCAATGCAATGACAGGATCACGATAAATAAAAATGGAAACAAAACAAAATTATAAACACGCATTTCTGATAGGATTGTATCAGAATCCCGACTATGCTGTGACTTTAGTTGAGTCGTTGCGAGGCGAGCGGAGCAACATCTATGTACATATCAATCCGCTTTACCTCCATGATTTCAAGGATTTTATGACACGTTATTCTATGGCTGACGACGTGAAAGTCATTCATACTCAACCCACAAAATGGGGGGGTATTCGCTGTTACGACAAATTCTTGACCTGATGAGACTAGCCATACAGGACGAGAGCAACGGATATTTCCATATGCTCACTGGGCAAGACATATTGATAAAACCATTGACAGAATTGTATCAGTTCTTCGATGCCAACAGCGAACGTAACTATTTGTCGTATGGCAAAGATCAGATGCAGAACCCACAGAAAGGCTATCTGCTCGGACTTAACCGCAGTCAGTATTACCATCTATTTGACCTGCTCAACTATCGTGGTAATATGTTTCACAGGCAGGTTGAGAAATTTTTTGTAAAGGCGCAGCAACTTTTTCACATAAAACGAAAATGGCCATTCCCTAACTATTACCAAGGTTCGGGATGGTTTTCTCTCAACCGAATGGCAGTGACGGAAATCACAGAATGGTTTCAGGCAAACCACAAGGTGGTGGAATATACATTTGCTCCCGATGAAGTCATCTTTCAATCAATTTTGCTGAACAGCAAAACAGATTATCATGTAATAAATGACAACTTGCGTCTTATCCTATGGAACAACCAAGGAGAAGTTGGGAGTCCTGTGATTTTAACAAAACAGCATTTCGACCAAATCAAGAGTTCACACTGCTTCTTCGCACGGAAAATTCACCCTGTGAAGAGCAAGCAACTGATAGAATTGATACAGAACCAAATTTTTAATATTGAATAATATGAAAGTAGTACTTTTAGCAGGAGGCTTCGGCTCCCGCATTTCAGAGGAATCACAGTTCAAGCCAAAGCCGATGATTGAAATCGGTGGTATGCCTATAATCTGGCATATCATGAAAGAGTATGCCTACTATGGCTATACCGAGTTTATAATATGCGCTGGCTACAAACAGGAGTATATCAAGGATTGGTTTGCCAACTATTTCCTGCATAACTCAGACATCACATTTGACTACCGTAACGGCAAAAATGAGATGACAGTACACCAAACGAATATGGAGCCTTGGAAGGTGACGGTAGTAGATACAGGCTACAACACTATGACTGGCGGACGCATCAAGCGCATACAGAAGTATGTTGGCAACGAGCCATTCTTGATGACATACGGCGATGGAGTATGTGATGTGGAAATAGACAAGTTGGTTGAGTTCCATAAGAGTCATGGCAAATTGGCTACATTGACAGCCGTGAAGATGGCGCAGGACAAGGGCGTACTTGACATCAGCGGAGATTTTGCAGTAAAGTCATTCCGTGAGAAGAATGCAAGTGATGGTGCACCTATCAATGCAGGATATATGGTACTCCAGCCAGAAGTGTTCGATTTATTGGAGGGGGATTCTTGTGTATTCGAGAAGACTGCCCTTGTAGAGCTTGCCAAGCGTGGAGAATTGATGTCTTACGTGCATGAGGGCTTCTGGCAGTGCATGGATAATATCCGTGAGAAGAACATGCTCGAAAAACTCCTTGCAGAAGATAAAGCTCCTTGGAAGCGTTGGGAGCGTTCAATCCCTTCTATTGAGGCTCGCAAGTTAACTGGTAATATTTAAAAATATAGGAATAATTATGATAGACGTATTTGATGGATTTTTCAAGGGCAAGAAAGTCCTTGTAACAGGTCATACAGGTTTTAAAGGCTCCTGGTTGTGTATTTGGCTCCATGAGTTGGGAGCGGAGGTCGTAGGTGTAGGTCTAGACCCATATTCAGAGCGTGACAACTTTGTTCTTTCAGGCATCGGTTCTAAGATAAAGGCAGACATCCGTGCTGATATTCGTGACGGAGAGAAGATGAAGCAAATCTTTGCAGAGTATCAGCCTGAGATTGTATTCCACTTGGCAGCACAGCCTTTGGTCCGTCTCTCTTACGAGATTCCTGTAGAGACATACGAAGTGAACGTCATGGGAACCATTCATATAATGGAAGCTATCCGTGCTACTAAGAGTGTGAAGGTGGGTGTAATGATTACTACCGACAAGTGCTATGATAATAATGAGCAGTTGGAAGGTTATGTAGAGACCGACCCATTTGGAGGTTATGATCCATACAGTTCTTCTAAGGGCGCTTGTGAGGTGGCTATACAGTCATGGAGACGTTCTTTCTTTAATCCTGCTGACTATGGAAAGAAGCATACCGTAAGCCTTGCCTCTGTAAGAGCAGGTAACGTAATCGGTGGTGGCGACTGGGCTAAAGATCGTATTATACCAGACTGTATCCGTGCTTTGGAGACAACTAAGGTGATTGATATCCGTTCTCCAAAGGCAGTTCGACCTTGGGAGCATGTGTTGGAACCTTTGTCAGGCTATATGCTCTTGGCTCAGAAAATGTGGAATGATCCTATAAGTTACTGTGAAGGATGGAACTTTGGTCCGGAAGCTGATAGCGTATTGACCGTTTGGGAAGTGGCTTCTGCCATCGTTGAGAATTTCGGTTTTGGCGAATTGAAGGATGTTTCTGATCCGAATGCTCTCCATGAGGCAAAACTTTTGATGCTCAATATCAATAAGGCAAAGACCCGCTTAGGATGGAAGCCAAGACTGAATGCCAAGCAGTGTGCCATGCTTACCTCTGACTGGTATAAGCGATACAAAACAGAAAATGTATATGACCTCTGTGTAGAGGAAATCAATAAATTCGTAGGATAATGAAAATTTCAATTTTAGGAACCAATGGCTTCCTTTCTACTGCCATTGCCAAATATGCCAATGAAGCAGGCTGGAACCTGGATATGTATGGACTGGATGAACCAACTGCTCATAAGTTTGACAATTTCTATAAGGTAAACTTGATGGATGCGGAACTCGATTGCTCTGGCTTGCTGACTTCTGACATCATTGTTTATGCGATTGGTGCTGGTATCCAGGCAAACCTCAAGGAAGGTTTTAACCTGATTTATAACCTCAATGTTACTGCTCCAGTCACCATCTGCAATAAGTTGAAGGAACTTGGATACAAAGGCCGTTTCGTTACTTTCGGCAGTGTCTTTGAGATGGGTGAGACTCATGAAGAGCGTTTCTTCACGGAAGAAGATGTTCTCACATCTACTTGTCCTGCTCCTAATGACTATACTGTAAGTAAGCGTATGTTGAGTAGTTTTGTTTCTTCATACAAACATGATTTCACTCACTGGCATTTCTATATCCCAACGATTTACGGTGCAGGTGAAAACCCCAAGCGTTTGATACCATACGTAATCAATGCTATTCGCAATGGTGAGGAACTTCATTTTACTGCTGGAGACCAAACAAGACAGTATGTACATGTCAGTGAGGTGCCACGTATGTTGGCTCAGGCATTTGATAAGAGTCTTCCATCAGGTCTTTATAATATCCAAGGTAAGGAGACTGTAACAGTTAAGGAGATTGTAACGGAGATACATCATGCTATGGGTAAGGAAGTGCCGGATGGTTGTTTCGGTAGTGTGCAACGTGCTGATGTGGGTATGAAATATCTGGCATTGGACGGTAAGAAATTACATGATGCTACTGGTTTTGAGGCAAGTATTAAGATAACAGATGTAATCGATACATATTAAGAATTAAGTATGTCACAGATAGATAAAGTAAGAATCATTCCTCGTCGTCTCATCGCAGACGACAGAGGCTGGTTTTTGAAAGTAATAACAGGAACAGAGGAGGACATACCTTCTCATACAGGTGAGGTTTACCTTACTATGGGTAAGCCTGGTCAGGCTAAGGGTGGTCATTATCATCCTGAAGCTGTGGAGTGGTTTACCATCATTGAAGGTAGTGCCATCTTGAAATTGGAGGATATGGAAACGCATGAGCGCAGAGATATCGAGATGCCTTTTGAAAAAGCTCAGACCGTTTTCATTCCCAATGGTGTGGCGCATATAGTAGTAAATAACAGCGATAAGAATTTTATATTGTTGGCTTATACAGATAAATTGTATGATCCAGCAGATACGATTTCATATCAGATAAATTAAAGGAAAATGGGAAAAGTATTATCAATAGTTATACCGACATTAAACAGATATGAGTATCTGAAGCGTACTTTAGAATATGTAATACCGCAGGTGCAAAAAAATCTTGATAAGGTAGAACTTGTCATTTGTTGCAATGCCTCAAAAGACAAAACAGACGAATACGTAAAGGCATTGTTGCCTCGATATCCATTCATCAAATACAAATATTTTGATGAATATGTTGAAGTTGGTCAAAGTCTTATTCGATCAGTCGGGGAGGCTTCGGGAGAGTATGTGGTTTTGTGGGGAGACGATGATATACCTTTCCCTTCTTTCACTGATGAAGTGCTTGAGATTATAGAGAAAAATCCAGAAGTGGGAATCATTCATTGTAATCGTTTAGCAGGCAAGGATACGAAGTACGGAATACGAGATATACATGTGCAAGAAAAGAAACTGGAACTTGATGAGGAAGGTACATATCCGATAGATAAATTTGTGGAACGTTTCACAATTTCGTTAGGATTCATATCTTCTCTTGTATTTAGAAAAGACGGATGGGCTAAAGGTATACCTTATTATAATGACCAGTATTTTGGATATGAGCATTTGTCTATCATTGTGAATGGCAATAAGGATAGACTATGCTATTACTATCCCCATCCGTTGGAATATCAGAGACTGCCGTATGAAAGAGACTTTTCCGTGAAATGGCCATTGTATAAATTTGTCGGTGTACCTAACATGATGGCAGACTATGATAAGAACGGTGTCACTCAAAATGCTTTGGAAGAATGGCATAAGGCAAAAAATGCAAGCTTTCCAAGATTTGTATGGGACATGATGTACACTTCTCAAGACAAGAGTTTTTTTAGACCTATCTGTAGGGATTTAAATAAATATCAGAAATCAATTTTACGTAGATGCTTGACATATATAATAGTATATACATGCCCTAAGTCTCTTTTTTCTTTTCTCAAAAAACGATTGTATAAATGATGAAAGAGAAAATCGTTTATCTTGAATTTCTTCGAGTAATTTGTGCTGTTGTGGTTGTGCTTGACCATATCTGTATCGCAGGAATTCATATATTTGACAGAAGCTCAACACTATTTGAAAAGTTCTTTTATAATGGAATACAGCATTGGTCGCACTTTGCGGTACCTGTGTTTCTGATGATTTCGGGCTATTTGCTTCTTGATAGTCGAAGAGAAATTGGATATAAAAAGGCTATAACCAAGTATGCATGGCGAATGGTTGCGGTTCTCTTGACGGTAGGTACGGTGTTTGCATGGATGGAAATTTTCTTTTCTACGAAAAGCTTTGCGCCAAGTGGATTGTTGATTGCTTTATGGAATACCATACAAGGTAATACGTGGAAGCACTTGTGGTATTTGTATACTTTAATCGGACTGTATTTGGTCTTGCCCGTTATCAAGCCTATCTTTGACCGATTGAAAACAAAAGAACTGGATTTTTTCTTGGCTCTCCTTTTCTTCTTTGGAAGCATCATGCCGATGATAAATTCTCTTACTGGTTTCAAACTTGGAGTGACAATGCCGATATGTAATATATATCTGTTTTACTTTATGATGGGACGAAGAATAGGAATAATGGAAAAGGAAAGAATTGGGCGAACGTTTTCTATTATAATATTTGGATTGCTGAGTATAGGTTTGTTTATAAGCGCTTATTGCGAATATTACCTAAATATGATAGAAATAGAAAAACTCTCAGTTTATTCTTCCCCTATCGTAGTTTGTACTGGTATATTCTTGTTTAATGCAGCAAAGAAGATGGAGGTTAAACTCTCTAAGATATATTCGGGGGGGGTAAAGATTTGCATTAAGCATTTGGCTGATAATTCGTTTGGCATTTACATATTTCACATGCTTTGGGTAAACATTTTATATAAGGTGGTAAAGTTCAATCCGCTTGAATATGGGGTATGGGTAATAGTCCCAATGATGTTATTGATATTGGTGGCATCTGACATTACTACATTGGTTTACAAAAGGATTCCATATATAGGAAAGTTTATCTAAGCATTTTGAATAAATCAATAACAACATTTCTAAATGATGAAAAAAGTATTAGCAGTTGCATCCATCGGTGGACATTGGGTGCAGCTATTGAGAATAGCCTCCAGTCTGGAGGCAACCCATGAGGTGGCTTATATGTCAACTCATGAGAAGTGTGCCACAATGGTAGAAGGACACCGGTTCTACAAGATTAAGGATTTTAGCCGTTGGGATGCCTACAAGGTTGTTCCGGCTTTCTTCTCAGCAATTAATACCGTGAGAAAGGAAAATCCTAATGTCGTGATAACAACAGGGGCTGCGCCTGGTCTTATCGTTCTTTTCGCTGCATTTTGCTTGGGTAAGAAGACGGTGTGGATAGACAGTATCGCCAATGTAAACCATTTATCTCTCTGTGGAAGAATCGCAAAGAAGTTTGCAAGCCGTTTCTATACACAATGGGAGGATTTGGCGCAGGACGGTGTGCATTTCGCAGGTAATGTAATTGGATAAAATAAATAAGCTTATGATATTTGCAACAATAGGAACACAAGCACCTTTCGACCGTTTCGTGAAGATGCTTGATGAATTGTGTGAAGGAATTGACGAGGAGGTCATTGTGCAGACCATCAAGTCAGAGTATCAACCCAAGCATGTGAAGTGTGTAGATTTCCTTCCGCCAGATGTTTTTGCCAAATATTTCAACAAGGCAAGAATGGTGATAGCCCATGCTGGCATGGGTACGATTCTTTCAGCATTGAAGCAGGACAAACCCATCATCGTTGTGCCACGTCTTGCCTCACTAAAAGAGCATCGCAACGACCATCAGATGGCTACCGCCATGCGTATGGATGAATTAGGTTATGTGTACGTAGCTTACGACAAAAAGCAACTCCGTGATTTAATGATGCAGAAAGACTTAAAGCCATTGAAGCATATTGGCAATCAAGCTTCAGACAGTTTGGAAAAATCATTAACAGAATTTATAGACAAGTAAAAATATGCGCCAACAAGAGGCATTCTTTAAGTTCTTACAGTTTTGCATCGGTTCTGTGGAGAAAATCCCTACTTCTATAAAGGAAGCAGATTGGAAAGTTCTGTACGCCATTGCCAAGAAACAGGCTCTGACAGGAGTTCTGTTTCATGGCATCAAGCAGTTGCCTAAGGAACTGGCTCCAGACGCAGGATTGCTGATACAATGGATGGGAATGGCGCAGAAGATACGGTTGTTTCTGGATTCCGCCAAAGTGTGTAAAAAGTTTAAGGAGGTAGGATTTCGCAACTGCATCTTGAAAGGTCAAGGAAACGCGTTGCTTTATCCCGACCCTTATATGCGAACTTCAGGGGATATAGACATATATATCTATGGTGGCAGGAATCGGGTGATGCAATATATAAATTAAGGTGTGTCAGAATCAAGTGATGCGTTATCACCATGTAGACTTCCCTGTGATGAAGACTGCGATTGAGGTACATTTCACACCTTCGTATATGTTCTACCCTGTTCATAACCACAGAATGCAAAAATGGTTTAAGGAGGTGATGGATTTGCAATGTTCGAATGTCGTTACATTACCAGATGGATATGGGGAAATTACAGTGCCGACGATGAACTTCAATGTCATATATATCCTCTCCCATCTCTATCGGCATGTGTTTACTGAAGGAATAGGATTGCGACAATTACTTGATTATTACTATGTGCTGATGGTATGGGAGCATGATGACAAAGCGTTGATGTATGTACAAAACATGATAAGCTATTTTGGCATGAAAAAGTTTGCTGGTGGTATCATGTATGTGATGCACAAGGTATTCGGCTTGCCAACTTCCCAACTGGTTGTAGCAATGAATGAGAAAGAAGGCAAATTCCTATTAGCCGAAATTATGCAAGGAGGCAATTTTGGTAAATATGATACTCGACTTGGAAGCAAGGAGAATGAAGGCAAACTTCATCGCTATCTCAGAATGAGTTTTCGCAACTTACGCTTCATGAAGCATTATCCTACCGAGGCATTGAGCGAACCTTTGTTCAGAACTTGGTTTGCCTTATGGAAGAAGATACATAGAATGAAATAACAGATATACAGCGAACAGTATCCACTCCTCTTTTACAAGGACTACTTTTGGGGGATGGAAGCATGAAGAAAGAACTCGCTTCTGAAAATCGAAGTTAGGGCATAATCAGCAAAGGATATGTCCGGATATAAAACTTCATAAGTTATTATCCTGCCGAAGCACTGAGTGAGCCAATCTTCAGAACTTTGCACTTCTTTTGGCGGTTACGACACAAATAAAATAAACAAATCACATATTTACGACATAAACTATTACTAATGGAAAAAAGAAAAGAAAGAATAGACCACTTAGAGGAAACTCCTCATTCACATCTCCCCTATTCTGATTTCGGAGACTCTATAATTGGTGATAAACAACAAATGAAGAAGAAAGTTTTTGTAAGCGGTTGCTATGACCTGCTACATTCTGGTCATGTGGAGTTTTTCCAGCAGGCATCACGGTATGGTGACCTGTATGTGGGTATCGGATCGGATGCTACTTATCTGGAGTATAAGCATCGCAAGCCAATGTTTCCACAGGAGGAAAGGCTATTCATGGTCAAGAATATCAAGGCGGTGAAGGATGCGTATATCAATGAGGGAAGCGGAGTGATTGACTTCCTGCCAACTCTTGATAAGGTGAAACCGGATGTGTTTGTGGTGAACGCTGAAGGTGGGTCTGATGAGAAACGTAGGATCTGTAAGGAAAGGGGCATCGAATATGTCGAACTCCAGCGTACGCCTCATGCGGGTTTGAAGGCACGGTCTTCTTCTGACTTGAAGAAGGCGTTGTCGAATGTATCTGACAATTCGGCACAGGAGGCGGGGATTCCTACCCGTCTGGATCTGGCTGGTACTTGGATTGACCAGCCTTATGTGAGTCACTATCATCCGGGATGGGCGATTACCATCTCGCTGGAACCAACCTTTGAGGTGCGCGACCGCTGCGGTCTGTCTACCTCTACCCGTAAGATGATTCAGAAGATATGGCCGGTGAAGTTGCCGAAGATGGAACCGGAGATGCTCGCCCGACTGGTATTCTGTTTCGAGAACAATCCGGAGCGTCACGATGGTATCATCTCTGGTGCCCAGGATTCTATCGGTATCTGTGTACCCGGTCTGGTACGTCATTATTACGACAACAATTTCTGGCCGGAGAAGATTGAGAGTACGCAGGATGAGATGACTCTCCGTTTCCTGGAAGACCACCTGGTGATGATTCCGATGGAACCGAGACGGCCGGGATGCAGTGTGGTGGAAGGTAAGGATATCACGCCTGAGAAGGTGAAGGCGCTGGCTGATGCAGCTGATGCCTGCTGGAAGGCGATTCTGGCGCACGACCTCGATGCCTTTGCTGCAGCATACAGGGCATCTTTCGAGGCCCAGATTGCGATGTTCCCGGGTATGGTGAATCCGTCTATCAACGGTGTGATAGAACCGGAGGCAAGTGTGCAGCCGATGATTGACCGCTACAGCAGCATGGAGGAGGTTCTGGCATGGAAGATGCCGGGAGCCGGTGGCGGCGGTTATCTGGCACTGGTAGTAAAGGACAGTCTTAAATTTGCAGAGAATCATGACGAAGCCATCCATCTTCAGATACGAAGGGCATAACTATCTGGTGCCCTTCCTCATCATCAGCAGTCTCTTCTTCATGTGGGGATTTGCCCATGGCATCCTGGAGGTGCTGAATCCGCATTTCCAGGAGTCGTTCCATATCAGCAAGGCAATGTCGGCCCTGACGCAGGCTGCTGTCTATGGTGCCTACTTTCTGATGGCGTTGCCTGCCGGATGGATTATCCGGAAGTGGGGCTACAGGAGGGGAGTGATAACAGGACTGGTTCTCTTCGGTATCGGTGCTCTGATGTTCATACCGGGAAGCAGGATCAACAGTTTCTACTTCTTCGTTCTGTCGCTGTTTGTGATAGGATGCGGACTGACCTGTCTGGAAACGAGTGCGAATCCTTATACTACGGTACTGGGACATCCTGACAAGGCGGAGAGCAGAATCAACCTGTCGCAGTCGCTCAATGGTATCGGATGGATTGTAGGACCGCTGGTTGGCGGTCAACTTCTGTTCTCGGGTGTCAACATCGCCATTCCTTATGCCCTGGTGGGTATCTTCGTGCTTTCTGTGGCGCTGGTTCTGTCAAGAATCAAGTTGCCGGACCCAAGGAGAGCGCATGAGGCGGATACGAACGAGAAGGTGGAGGAGAAGCCGATGCGAGTGATGGCATTCGGGTTCGGTATGCTGACCTTGTTTCTTTATGTGGCAGCCCAGACGGGTGTGAACAGTTTCTTCATCAACTATGCTGAGGAGAGTATTCATATAGAGAAGCAGACTGCCAGTCTGTATCTCGCCTTTGGCGGAATGGGGCTGTTCTTTATCGGCCGACTGGCTGGTGGTGTCATCATGAATTATATCCAGCCAAGGCTGGTGCTGCTGGTCTGTGCCATCCTCACCTTTGTTGCCACATTGATTGTGGTGGTATGTAACGGAACTTTATCTCTCATTGCGTTCTTCGCCCTGTATCTGGGAGAAAGCATCATGTTTCCGACTATCTTCTCGCTGGCATTGAGGGATGCGGGTACAAAGACCAAACTTGCCTCTTCGTTGCTTATCATGACGATAGTGGGTGGTGCGGTTGCTCCAGTAATCATGGGGTATATAGCGGATACTACGGGCAGCATGGCGATTGCCTTTTTGATACCGCTAGTATGTTATGGGGTGATTGGAGGGTATGCGTTATCGAAACGCTCTGCCTCCCTTTAGCCAAAAGGAGGTTTCAAGCCTTCTGCCCGTGGTGAGTTGGAAATCACAACAGTAAACCAGGAGTTCCTGAAGGATAAGCAGCTGAAGGTTCAGACCATGGCAAGTATCTCCTTTCAATACTTGAAGAGAAAGATCAAACATTAAAAAAGAATTTAGAATATTAATTTTTTTGAACACGAATCTTACGAATAACACGAATATAGAGGTTATAGTTTCTCCTGAATGATTCGTGTAATTTGTGTTCGAATATATACATTGATTAGAATGCATAATATATTAATCACAGGCGGTGCTGGTTTCATCGGCTCACACGTAGTAAGACTTTTCGTGAACAAATATCCTGAGTATCACATCATCAACCTCGACAAGTTGACATACGCAGGCAACCTGGCTA
>ENA-UOJH01000691-UOJH01000691.1-human-gut-metagenome-genome-assembly--contig:-C148-NODE-691-length-29550-cov-11.274521_pt1 | contig 29550 bp, 32 predicted proteins | sample MGYA00242345_ERZ723892 | MGnify/ENA metagenome assembly ERZ723892 | reverse complement strand
CGATGTACGGAGCGGACCGGTACTAATAGACCGAGGACTTGACTTAAGCAGAGAACCACATTTGAAGGAGCGTAGCGACGCGCAAATGTGTGTGAATCGCTTACTCCGAATCTCAGGAGGCTGTGAATCTGGAAACAGATATACAGAGAGAACGATGATTCGGAGACGAGCGGGAAGATTCTTGATAGTTCGTTATGAAACATTTTTATGCAGTTGTCAGGATACGAATCCTGAACAACCTAATAATTCAGTGGCGATAGCTGCGGGGATCCACCTGTTCCCATGCCGAACACAGCAGTTAAGCCCGCAAACGCCGAAAGTACTTGGGGGGAGGCCCCCTGGGAGGATAGGAAGCCGCTGATTAAAGAAAACAAAGAAGCACTGGAGAAATCCAGTGCTTCTTTGCGTTTGGCGTGATTCGTGGGCGCTTATTTTATAATGATAAAATTATTACAAAATACTATACAAAAATAGTAAAGTATTATATAATAAGGCGTGAAAAATACTGCTTTGTATAGTATGGAATATAAAACGAAAGCATATCTAGGAGGCGTTATTATGAAAGATATTCGCATTGAAAAAGTCGTCGGCCGGGAAATTCTTGATTCCCGCGGCAATCCTACGGTTCAGGCCGATGTATTGTTATCTGATGGGACTTTGGGCCGAAGCGCGGCTCCCAGCGGCGCTTCGACGGGGCAGTTTGAAGCCTTGGAATTACGCGACGGCGACGCCCAGCGCTTTGGTGGCAAAGGCGTTACTCAGGCTGTCAATCACGTCAATACGGTTTTACAGGACGTCCTGAGAGGGCAGAATCCCTTTGATACCTACGGTATCGACAACCTGATGATCCGTGCTGATGGTACGGAGGATAAATCGCGGCTCGGTGCCAACGCCATCTTGGCCGTATCGCTGGCCTGCGCCCGTGCGTCAGCTGCGTCCCTGGGGATTCCGCTCTATCGTTTCCTCGGCGGCGTTAATGGCAATTATCTGCCTGTCCCGATGATGAATATCCTCAACGGCGGGGCCCATGCTGCTAATACCGTCGATGTCCAGGAATTCATGATCATGCCGGCCGGCGCTCCGTCCTTCCGCGAAGGCCTGCGCTGGTGCTCGGAAGTCTACCATGAATTGGCAGCCCTCTTGAAGAAGAACGGCCTGGCTACGTCCGTCGGCGATGAAGGCGGCTTTGCACCGAACCTTGCCAGCGACGAAGAAGCCATCCAGTACATCCTGAAAGCCATCGAATCTGCCGGCTATGTACCGGGCAAAGATTTTGTCCTCGCCCTCGATGCCGCTGCCAGCGAATGGAAGGGGCCGAAGAAAGGCGTCTATGTCCTGCCGAAATGCGGCAAGACCTTCACGACGGACGAACTCATCGCCCATTGGCAGAAGCTTTCTGAAGCCTATCCGATTTACTCCATCGAAGACGGTTTGGATGAAGAAGACTGGGAAGGCTGGACGGCCTTGACGAAAGCCCTGGGCCAGCGCGTACAGCTCGTCGGCGATGACCTCTTCGTCACCAATACGAAGCGCCTCACCAAAGGCATTGAAATGGGTGCGGGCAACGCTATCCTCATCAAGCTCAACCAGATCGGTTCCGTTTCGGAAACACTGGAAGCCATCAAGATGGCACACCGTGCCGGCTACCGGGCCATCGTTTCCCACCGTTCCGGTGAAACAGAAGATACGTCCATTGCGGACCTGGCCGTCGCCCTGAACACGGCACAGATCAAGAGCGGTGCACCGAACCGCAGCGAACGCGTGGCCAAATACAACCGCCTCCTCCAGATTGAAGACGAACTCCGCGGCAAAGGAAGCTACCTGGGCTTTCAGGCCTTCGGGATTAAGAGATAAGAAAAAAGGGGCTGTCGCATTAAGCGACCAGCCCCTTTTGTGGTTCGTTTGGCGAAGTTTCCCATAAATTTTAAACCTTCACGGCAAACAAATCACGATCCACGGCAAACGACGTGAAAAAAGGGATTGTGCATGATGGCAAAAACCTTCGTGCGACAATCCCTTTAATTCACTTTACTGCTCTTTACTGCACATACTGTGCTTGCTGCTGTAGGCGAAGTAGATGATGAGGCCCAGGACCATCCAGCCTAAGAAGAGGAGATGGGTCAGGGTGGAGAGGGCGTAAATCAGGTAGCCGCAGACGATGACGCCGACGACGGCGACGACAGGGAGACAGGGGCAGTGGAATTTGCGCGGTGCTTCCGGGTGTTTGCGGCGCATGTGCCAGAGACTGATGAAGTTCAGGAGGAAGACGGCGAGGACACCTGTGTTCGACAGTTCGACGATGTGCATCAGCGGTACGAAGCCGGCGATGATGGCAATCGTTACGGAGCCGATGATCGTGACCAGGTATGGCGTATGGTATTTCGGATGGATCTTGCCGATGTTTGCCGGCAGGAGACCGTCGCGGGAGACGGCGAAGAAGATGCGCGCCTGACCGAAGAGATAGACGATGAGCGTCGTGATGATGCCGGCAATGGCGCCGACGGCGACGAGATTGGCCACGCCCGGCCAGTGGAGGATACGCAGGGCATGGGCGACCGGTTCCGGCGTATTCAGGTCCGTATAGTTGATGGCACCGGTCAGGGAGAGGGCCATGGCGACGTAGAGGCACATACAGATGAAGACAGAAAGAATGATGCCGATCGGCAGGTCGCGTTCTGGTTTCTTACATTCTTCAGCCGATGTGGCGACGGCGTCGAAGCCCATGTACGAGAAGAAGACGATGGCCGTGCCGCTCAGGATACCCTGGACGCCGAAGGGTGCGAAGGGTTCGAAGTTGGCCATTTCCACATGAGGTGTGGCGATGCAGATGAAGGAGATGATGGCGGCCAGGGTGATGAAGACCAGGGCCGTATTCAGTTTAGCACTCTGTTCTGTCCCGCGGATCAGGACCAGGGCCAGCAGGAGGATGATGATGACTGCCGGAAGATTGATGATGCCTCCTTCAACCGGGGTCTTTAAGAGAACTTCCGGGATGATATAGCCGTACGATTTGAGGATGCCCGCCAGGTAGCCGGAAAAGCCGACGGCAACGGCACTGCCTGTGACCGTGTAGCCGAGGAGCAGGGACCAGCCGGTGAGAAAGGCCATGCCTTCGCCAAGGGAGGCAAAAGTATAGGAATAGACACTGCCTGATGAAGGAATCATGGAGGCGAATTCACTGTAAGCGAGACCGACGAGGATACAGAGGAGACCTGCCAGGGCAAAAGAAATAGAAATAGCCGGACCGGCGTATTTGGCAGCTGCAATACCTGTCAAGACGAAAATGCCGGCACCGATGATGCCGCCAACGCCAAGAAATGTCAGGTCCATGACGCCTAAATCTTTGCTGAGGTTTGAATTTTCAGAATCGGCATGGAGCTGGGCAACGGATTTGGTGTGGAAAAACGACATATAATCACTTCCTTAATTTTAATAAAATTAACAAAAGAGTTTAATTCAATAAACTTTTCGTCAACTATAGTGTACTATGATGCATACAGCATCGTCAATATAATTCCTAAATATGGAATCATGTATACAGTATCCCACTTGAAATCCATTTTAAGAGACTTCATAATAATGATGATGAGAATTACTATTTTTATTTTAATGAAACAGAGAGGGGAGATATGACTTATGGGGTTTTTCAGCAATCTTTTCCATCATGATGATGTTTCGGGGACAAAAAATACGTTTCTATTTCCGGTATGGTTTGTCAGAACTGTGTCAACCATGCGACGCAGGCCTTGGAAGCTGTGCCAAGGGTCAAGAAAGCGAAAGTCAATCTGATGAGAGGTGAAGCCGAAGTCATCGTCGACGATTCCGTCAAAGACGAAGACCTTTTGAAAGCGGTCGTCAATGCGGGCTATGCCGCAACAGATATTTCGCTTCAGCCGAAAATAATTAAAAAATAAAATAAACGATTGATAATAATAAAATATTGTAGTATAATCAGCACATGAATTAAATTTTATATTTCCGACAGGGCTGTCGCAAGAGGGAATTCTTTCTCTCTGCACAGCCTTGTTTTCGTATCAGACAAGGAGTGGTGTCATCGTGTCTTTTCAGATGTTTGTCCCTACAAAAGCGTTATTTGGTGCTGGTCAGCTCAACCATTTGCATGAACAGGACCTGCCCGGCAAGAAGGCCATGCTCGTCATTTCTAATGGAAAATCGACTAAGGTCAACGGCTACCTGGACCGGACAGAAAAGGAACTGCATACAGCCGGCGTCGAAACGGTCCTCTTCGACCAGGTCGAAGCCAATCCTTTGAAGTCGACAGTCATGCGCGGTGGTACCATGGCTCGGGAAAATCAGTGTGACTTCATCGTAGCCTTAGGCGGCGGCAGTTGTATCGATGCAGCCAAGGGGATTGCTGTCATGGCTACGAACGAGGGTGATTTGTGGGACTACATCACGCAAGGGACGGGCAAGGGTAAACCAATTGCCGTCAAGCCACTGCCTATCGTAGCCATTACGACGACAGCTGGGACCGGTTCGGAAACCGATGCCGGCGGTGTCATCACCAATGAAGATACGAATGAAAAAACGCCCGTCAAAGGGCCGTCTCTGTTTCCGGTTCTGGCCATCATCGACCCGGAACTCATGGCGACAGTACCGCCGAAGTTCACGGCTTACCAGGGTTTCGACGCCTTGTTCCACAACATCGAAGGCTATCTGGCTAATAAGGCCAATTTGATGAGCGAAATGGTCGCGTTGGAAGCTATTTCCCAGATTAGCGCTTACTTACCGACAGCCGTTCAGAATGGTATTGACATGAAGGCACGGGAACGCGTGGCCTTTGGCAATTATCTCGGCGGCTTAGAAATGTGCCTCAGCTCCAATATGAGCGAACATTCTTTGGAACACGCCCTCAGTGCCTATCACCAGGCCCTGCCTCATGGTGCCGGCCTGATCATGATCAGCCTGGCTTATTTCTCGCATATGATCGACATCCACGTCTGTGACGACCGCTTCATCATCTTGGCCCGCCATATGGGCCGTCCGGAGGCTGCCAAACCAGAAGACTTCCTGGATGCCCTAAAAGAATTGCAGGAAAAATGCGGCGTCGCTAACCTCAAGATGTCCAATTACGGTATAAGTCCTGACGAATTCCATAAGATGGCCCACAACGCTAAGACGGCCATGGCCGGACTGTTCATGGCCGACCGCATGGTTATGAGTGAAGAAGATTGCGTCGCTATTTATCAGGCATCTTATCGCTAAATCGCAAAAGTGTTGTAAATACAACCGCTCTTTGGTCCGAACCGGGTTATACTATAGGCACAGTAAGGAATGACTTACTGGACTAAGTATTCCGGATAGAAGGTCCGGACAAAGGAGTGATTCATTATGAAATATAAAGTAAACGATACGTGTATTGCCTGTGGTATGTGTGCCGGGACTTGCCCAGAAGTGTTCCGCATGAACGATGATACGGGTATGGCTGAAGCCTATGCTGAATCGACGGATGCCACTAATGATGCTGCCCAGGAAGCGATGAACACCTGTCCGGCCGGGGCTATCGAAGAAGCCTGAGATTGTAAGAAGTCTAAATAAAACATAAAGTGGTGGAATAAATATTGACATCTGCCAGTTCATGCACTATGATATAGGTAAATTCATAGTACGTACGGCAAAGGCGCTGTTGAAAGCAATTTCAACAGCGCCTTTTCTGTACATACCGGCGTGGGGCGCCGGAGAGGTATGAATTTAATTACAACAGTATTGTTGTAATTATTACTTAAATACTGTATACAAAATATTTAATGCATCTATTGCAAGATTGGGTATTGGGGAGGATATTATGAGAACAGAACATGACTTTTTAGGTGAAATGAATGTACCGGATAATGTTTATTATGGCGTACAGACCATGCGGGCTATGGAAAACTTCCATATTACAGGTGAACATCTGGATCCGGACTTCATCCAGGCCATGGCCATTGTCAAAAAAGCAGCTGCTCTCGCCAACATGGAAACGGGACGGCTCGACAAGAAAATCGGTAATGCCCTGGTACAGGCAGCCAGTGAAATCATCGACGGCCAGTGGCTGGACCAGTTCCCTGTTGATCCAATCCAGGGTGGTGCCGGTACGTCCGTCAACATGAACATGAACGAAGTACTGTGCAACCGAGCCTTAGAAATCATAGGCAAAGAAAAAGGCCGTTACGACATCATTTCGCCGAATAACCACGCCAACATGGCTCAGTCGACGAACGACGTCTTCCCGACGAGCATCAAAGTCTGCCTGAGCATGAAAGGTAAGAAACTGACAGAAGCGCTGAAAGAACTGGAAGCGGAGCTGGATGTCAAAGCCGATGAATTCAAAGATGTCATCAAAATGGGGCGTACCCACTTGCAGGATGCCGTTCCTATCACGCTCGGTCAGGAAATGGGCTCTTATGCTTCGGCTGTCGCCCGCGGCCGCAAACGCATTTCCCGGTCCCTTGAAGGCGTCCATGTCATCAATATGGGCGGCACGGCTGTCGGCACGGGCCTCAACGCGGAACCAGCTTACATCAAAGCCGTTGCTACGAAACTATCCATGCTGACAGGCGATATCTTCGTCACAGCTCGCAACCTTATCGATATGACGAATAACACCGATATCTTTGCCGAAGTATCGGGCAATATGAAAGCTACAGCCCTGATGCTCATCAAAATGGCCAATGACTTTCGCCTTATGGCTTCCGGTCCGCGCTGCGGCCTCAACGAATTGAAGCTGCCTGCCCGTCAGCCTGGCTCGTCCATCATGCCGGGCAAAGTCAATCCGGTCATGGCTGAAGTTCTCGACCAGACGTGTTACCAGATTATCGGCAACGACATGGCCATCAGCCTGGGCGTAGAAAATGGTCAGTTCGAGCTGAACGTCATGGAACCGGTCATGGCCTTCAATCTCTTCCACTCTATGCAGTATTTGTCCAACGCCATCCATGCCTTCGTCGAATACCTGCTCAAAGGCGTTAAGGCCAATAAAGAAGCGTGCCAGTCCTGGGTCGACCACAGTGTTGGCATCGTCACGGCCCTCTTGCCGCACATCGGCTATGAACGGTCGTCTATGTTGGCTAAGGAAGCTTATGCTACAGGCCGTCCCATCCGGGAAATCATCCTCGAACACGGCTATCTGACGAAAGAACAGATGGACATTATCTTGTCGCCGCAGGAAATGACCCAGCCTGGTATTGCCGGTAAGCAAGTCTTGGAAGAAACCTATTTGGCACAACAGAAAATCTCTGGCTAAATTCCCAAGCCATTTATCGTGAAGCAGCCCTGTCTCCTCCTGATAGCAGGGCTGCTTCTTTTTTTGTTAGAAATCCATTATAATGGGTTTGATGTTTGATGTTTGATGTTTGATGTTTGATGTTTGATGTTTGGGAGGTATTTATGAATTGGCAGGATAATTTCCAAGAACATATACAGCTTTTACAACAGGCCAGGGAAGCGGATTTGTCGAATCCCTTCGTCTGTCATGGCATCATCCACATCTTCCAAGAGGCTTTCGATTTGGGCTTGATGGCTTTTCGCGAGGCTTTGAAGCGGGACGGCCAGGGCATGGCCGCTATGGGTTCTGCCAAGGAGCTCATCGCCGCCGCATACGAACAGTATCTCTTCGTCGATGAAGATATATGGCTGGCCATGCTCCGCGATCGCCACGGCAGCCAGGACGCCATGAGCCAGCAGATTCAACGCATATTGGGGGCCTATCAGGAGGCACTGGCAGCGTTGTACAATTCAGAGGCAGTTGTGCCGTAAGTGATGGCAAATCTCTTGACATAACTATTGTGATATGTTATAATAACTAAAGTTAGGCGTTCACCAACGCCTGGCTTTTTTAAGTTACAGAAAAATTTCCTTGACTTAGAGGGGACTGTTGTGATACATTATAAAGGCAGTCTTACGTAACACTAGGCTTGTGACTATTTTTAAGAGAGGTGTAAGGAATGCGTACAGCTATCACTTTGGCATGCACAGAATGCAAACAGCGTAACTACCGGACGAACAAAAACAAAAAGAACAATCCGGATCGTTTGGAACTGAAAAAATATTGCCCGTTCTGCAAAAAAGAAACATTACACAAAGAAACAAAATAATTGAGTGAATAAGATTGTGCTAATCTTATTTGGATGTGAGAGGTTATATGGCACTTTCAGCTAAAAAAGCAGCACAAAAGAATAAGAACAAGAAAAAGAACCCGGGCAAATCATTTTTATCTGGCGTAAAGGTAGAAATGAAAAAAGTCATCTGGCCGACGAAGAAGGAATTGATCAACTACACGGTTATGGTCATTGTCGCTACAATCGTCGTAATGGTAATCATTGGTGTGGCTGACGGCGTATTTTCACAGCTGTTCAAGTTGCTCCAGCTTGTTGTCGGATAGGAGGCTTGCGCTTAAATGGAAGCAGATATGAAATGGTATGTCATCCATACGTATTCCGGTTATGAAAATAAAGTAATGCAAACGCTGGAACAAAAGGTCAAATCCATGGGGTTAGAAAACGTCATTAACCGTATTCTCATTCCAATGGAAGATGAAATTGACATCAAAGATGGTAAGAAACGGACTGTCAAGCGGAAAGTATTCCCTGGCTATGTTCTCATCGAAATGGAAGTCAATGACCGTTCCTGGTATGTCGTCCGCAATACACCGGGTGTCACCGGTTTTGTCGGCTCGGCAACCAAGCCTATCCCGCTGGAACCGAAAGAAGTCGAAAAGATTTTGAAGACTCAGGGGATAGAAAGCGAACCGAAAACGCATATCTCTGTCGAAGTTGGCGAAGAAGTGCGCATTACCGAAGGTCCTTTTGAAAATTGCATAGCCGTCGTAACGGAAATCAATGAAGAAAAAGGGACTGTCAAAGGCCTTGTTAATATGTTTGGCCGAGAAACTCCAGTAGAAGTCGACTATTCTCAAATCGAGAAGGGTCTGGAATAAATACTTCTAAATGCGGCAATTTGCCGCGAGTGGGAGAATCGCAAGATTCGTTTGACCACATCTTGTAATGTAAGGAGGTGTAACTCACCATGGCAAAAAAAGTAGCAAGAATGGTAAAACTCCAGTGTGAAGCTGGTAAAGCAACTCCGGCGCCTCCGATTGGCCCTGCATTAGGCCAGGCTGGTGTCAACATCATGGCTTTCGTCAAGGAATTCAACGAACGCACAGCTAAACAGGCTGGCTTCATCATCCCTGTCGAAATCACAGTCTATGAAGACCGTTCCTTCACTTTCATTACGAAAACACCGCCGGCTGCCGTTCTCTTGAAGAAAGCAGCAGGTTTGGACAAAGCTTCGGGCGAACCGAACAAGAAAAAAGTAGCTAAATTGGGCCGCGACAAAGTCCGCGAAATCGCAACGACTAAGATGCCGGACCTCAACGCTAACGACGTTGAAGCTGCTATGAAAATGATTGAAGGCACCGCTCGCAGCATGGGTATCGAAATCGTCGACTAATTCGATGGTTCTCTGCCCGTGGAAGGGGTAACCCGTTAAACCACATAAGGAGGAAGAAACATGGCAAAAGTAGGCAAGAAATATGCTGAAGCTGCAAAACTGTTCGATAAACAGAAACAGTATGATGTTGTAGAAGCAATCGACATCTTGAAAAAGATGGATACTGCCAAATTCGATGAAACTGTTGAATTGGCTGTAAACCTTAACGTAGATCCGAAATACGCCGACCAGCAGGTCCGCGGCGCCTTGGTACTGCCCCACGGCATTGGTAAATCCAAGACTGTCCTCGTATTTGCTCAGGGCGATAAAGAAAAAGAAGCCTTAGCTGCTGGCGCTGACTATGTTGGTGCTGATGATCTCGTAGAAAAGATTAAAGGTGGCTGGCTCGACTTCGACGTAGCAATCGCTACTCCGAACATGATGGGTAAAGTTGGTCGTCTCGGTAAAATCCTTGGTCCTAAAGGCCTCATGCCTAACCCGAAGGTTGGTACTGTCACGATGGACGTTACAAAAGCTGTTAGCGAAAGTAAAGCTGGTAAAGTTGAATACCGCACGGATAAAGCCGGCAACATTCATTCTTCTATCGGTAAAAAATCTTTCGACGCAGATAAATTGGTTGACAACCTGACTGCTTTGGTTGATACGCTCATCAAAGTTAAACCGTCGGGTGCAAAAGGCCAGTACATCAAATCCATCACGGTTAGCTCCACGATGGGCCCTGGCATCCACATCAACCAGTACAGCATCAAAGGTGCTGCAAAGAAAGAAGAAAATTAATATCTCTCTTAGCTGTAGACTGAAGGTATGTATAATGGACGTATGTCCGCCATCTGAGGCTATGAAACTAGCAGATATCTGACTTTGACTAGTTCGGCCTCGTGGGTTCCATGAGGCCGTTTTTGATTGCTAAGACGATATAAATCCCAGTTCAAGGAGGTGTATCGAACTCATGTCCACATATGCAAATCATCCGGTTTCTCCGGCAAAAGCCGCTGTCGTTGAAGAAATGAAAGAAAAACTGCAGTCCGCTCAGGGTGCTGTTTTCGTTGGTTTCTCCGGCCTCACTGTAGCTGATGTCACGAAACTTCGCCGTAAGTTCCGCGAAGGCGGTGTTGAATACAAAGTCATCAAAAACACGTTGACCCGTATCGCCGCTGACGAACTCGGCTATAACGCATTAGATGAAATTCTCGAAGGCCCGACGGCTATCGCTTATTCCACAGAAGATGCAGTAGCTCCGGCTAAAATCCTTAAAGCATTCATCAAAGAAACAAAGACTGAAGCGCTGACTGTAAAAGCAGGTATCGCTGATGGTCAGGTCATTGATGTTGCAGCTGTTGACGCTCTGGCAAGCTTGCCGAGCCGCGAAGAACTCCTCGCAAAATTGGTTGGCAGCATGCAGGCTCCTATCTCTGGCCTTGTCAACGTACTCCAGGGCAATATCCGCAACATGGTTTATGTGCTTGATGCTGTACGCGCTAAAAAAGCAGAACAGGAAACTGCTTAATTAGCTTACATAACTAAAAAATTAAACTCAAAAATTGATACTATGGAGGTATTTCAAAATGACTAAAGAAGAAATCATGGAAGCCATTGAAAATATGACTGTTCTCGAACTTTCCGAACTCGTAAAAGCTATGGAAGACAAATTCGGCGTTTCCGCTGCTGCTCCGGTTGCAGTTGCTGCTGCTCCGGCTGCTGGCGCTGCTGCTGAAGAAAAATCCGAATTCGACGTCATTCTCCAGTCCGCTGGCGACAAAAAAATCGCTGTTATCAAAGTTGTCCGTGAAGTTACGGGCCTCGGCTTGAAAGACGCTAAAGCTCTCGTTGATGGCGCTCCGAAAGCTGTCAAAGAAGGCGTTGCTAAAGCTGACGCTGAAGCTCTCAAAGCTAAACTCGAAGAAGCTGGCGCTACTGTCGAACTCAAATAATTTCATTCGTGAAATTACAAGCTCTGCAAATCGCATGAATATGCGGTTTGCAGAGCTTTTTTCATTTCCCGGGAAAGGCGATTTGATACTATTTTGATACTAAAATTTCTAAAAATTGAAATCGACAGTATCTAACTTCTCGGCAACCTCGGCTTGTTTATTAGGATAAAGGTGCGAGTAAATCTGCAGCGTCGTCGTGATCTTTTCATGCCCCAGGCGGTCGGCGATGACCAACGGGGAAAAGCCCATTTCGATGAGCAGCGACGCATGAGAGTGACGCAGATCGTGCAGCCGGATGACTTTGACGCCCGTTTCCCTGGCCGTCGCTTTTAATTTCCGGGTGAGGCTGCTCTTGTTGAGATTGAAAAAAATGCGCTGGTCCGGCGAATAGAGGCGGTTTATGTGAGTTTGCAGGACTTTGCACAGAAAGAGGGGGATGCTGATGGTACGGTTGCTTTTAGACGTTTTCGGCGTCTGGATTATCTTGGCCCCTGTGACTTGGACGTAATTCTTGTTGATCCGCAGCGTATGGGCTTGGAAATCGCAGTCTGCCGGTGTGAGGGCCAGCAGTTCGCCCAGGCGCAGTCCCGTAAAAAAAAGCGTCGTAAAAGCGACGCGGAAGCTGACATCCTCTTCATCGGTCAAGCCACTCAGGAAGGTCTTGAACTCGTCAAGCGTCCAGAAGGAAAGGTGCGGTGAACGGCTGCTGCCGATGGTTCCCGCCTTGCGTACAGGGTTTTCCGGCAAGTTGTAGTATTTGACGGCGTAGTTGAAAAGGGCCGACAATTTCGTGTTAATCGAGCGTTGATAAGTCGGCGCCAGGTTGCTGTGCTGCATTAGTTCTGTCTGCCATTTGCGGATCATAAGCGGTGTAATCTGGTTGATGGGCATATCCGAAAAAACGGGCAGGAGCCAGTTCTGGATGATGTTTTTACTGGTATACTGCGTCGTCGGCTTCAGGCGCCCTTCGTTGTCGCTGAGATAATGCTGGCAGAGATGCTCGAAGGTAATCAAACTGCCCTGAGTCAGCTCGTTGAGGAAATCCCTTTCGTACTTTTTGGCTTCCTGGGAACGGGAAAAGCCGCGTTTTAGTTTTTGGTGACGTTGGCCGCGCCAGTCCTTGTAATAAAATTTCGCATAGTATTTTTTTGTCTTTTCATCTCGATAGACAGGCATGGTTCTTTCCTTTCTGCTATTGCCCGGTGTCGCTGCGGTCCCTGACGTAGAGCTGATGATTATCAGCATCATACCAGAAAGACGTGTCGCCGCGCAAGAGCTCATTGATGGTATAGACACCGTCGCGGGCCTGACGGGCGGATTTGACGGCCGTGTAGGTGAGAAAGAAGTTCAGGAGCAGAAACGCCAGTAGTGCAAAGAGCAGGGGCTTGATCAGGCCATGCTGTTCTTCCAGTTTATCGCTGATTTCCTGACCGAAAGAGAAGACATTGTCGTCAGTTCGGTGGATGTCTGCCTGCAGTTCTTCTAAAGTATGGGTCTGGCCGGCGTCGCTTTCCTTCTGGAATTTCTGCAGCGCTTCCTTTAGTTCAGCGACATGATTTTCCAGTGCGGCGTTTTGCGTTTTCAGCTCGGTATTCTGGGCTTCCAGCGCGCTGAACCGGTCGAGAATTTCTTTCTGCAGTGTCACTTGTCCCGGCGTCAGGCCGTTTCTATTTGTCAGTGCCATTTGCTGATTCCTCCTTTACAGGCTCCAGCCGCGATGCATTTCTTCTTCGACTCGTTCGAGCTTATCCTTCTTGCGGTGACGTTCTTCGTAGTCGTCCTGGCTGCGGGCGTGATAGGCAGCTTCTTTTTCCGCCGCGAAGGCCTTCATCAGGCTGGGCTTGTCGTAGGCCGGGCCTAGTTTTTGGCCGCGGACCTTCTTGCCGTTGGTGGGATGGGTATAGGTCATGCCCCGGCCGTGGTCGCGCGTGACGGTGACGCCCCATTCATTTTCCAGTACCGCCTTGAAATCATCGTAACTTTTCGCTTCCTGCCGGACGCAATCGATAGCCTCCCGCAGTTCCTCTTTCCAGACGTTCTGGCCGCGGGCTGCTGACCAGTATTCGCCGTTCGTAATGCCTTCGCTGCGCTGCGGGATTGGCTGCAGGTCCCGGCTTTGGCAGAGCTCGTTGACACGGCTCTTTATTTGCTTCAGATCCTGCCGGGATGTATGCAGCTTTTTGCCGGTTTCCAGATTGACGGCGTTGACGACAATGTGGTCATGCAGATGATCCGTATCGGTGTGGGTGACGACGGCGAACTGGTAGCCCTGTTTGCCGAAGAATTCCTCGGCCAATTCGACGCCCATTTGATGGACTTCACGCGGCGAAAGCTGCTGCGTTTCTTCCGGGCTGAACGAGAGGATGTAGTGGTAATAGCGGCGGCCCGTCGTTTTACCGTAGAGCTGCTGCACCTGGTCGAACTGTTTGCCGAAATTACGGGCCCTCACCTGGGAGCCGCTGATAAAACTGTTGCGGAGCTTTTTCTCCTGCAGCAGATACTGCTGGATAGCCTGCGGATTGCGGCGGCTCGGCAGGGCTTTAAGGATGGCCATGGATGCCACCTCCTTTGCAGAGTTTCAGCTTCTTTAACTCTAGTTTTTTCAGCTGGATGGAAGCATCGAGTTGCTTCAGCAGCTCCCGGCTTTTGTTTTCGTTCTGGCAGAGTTTCAAGAATTCCTTGTGATATTGCCGCAGCTCTCGGAAATAGGCCTTGCGGGCCGCTAAGATTTCATCGCAGAAGGCGTCGAGTTTCTTGATTTGCTGGCGCACTTCTTTGGCTTCGGCGGCGAAGTTCTGGCCGCGATTGAGGGCACGGGCGATTTGGTTCAGATTGATGCCGATGCGGTTGAGTTCTTTCACGAGATTCTTGTCCTCATCGTCGAGGGCTTTTTCATCGGCCAGCGTATGGCGGAGGATGTAATCCGTCAGGGTCAGATTCTCTTCGCGGGCGTGGATGAGGAGCTGCTGTTTTTGCATATTGGTGACGCGAAAAAAAATGCGGTCTTCTTTCATTTGTGGATCCTTTCCGGGGGATTCCCAAGGGGGCAGCGCCCTTTTGGGCAAGACAGCCTGTTGCTTCGCGTGCGAACAACAGGCGTATCTTGCAACCCACCTAAAACCATACCCTGTCCTTCAATGAGTAGTGCCACCAGTTGCCGGAAGCATAACGCACACACCAGCAGCCATCTGCACGGAAAAGAGCTACCGGAGGACCGTCTGTCCAGTCACCGGATAAGGTGATATGCTGAGTCACCATTTTCATCAGGTCGAGTGCTTCTTTTTGCGAAATCATTTGGCAGCACCTCCAGTCCGATATTTTTTCCAGCAGTCACAATGAATGACGACATCATAGTTGTAATTATCATCGTCATCAGCTTTTAAAACATAGGTGCCTGTGCCATGACAGCGAGAACAATTTGGATCATAGATTTTTGTTGATTGTCCTTCGGGGATAAGCGATTCTTGCAAGTTAGGATTTTCCAGTAGTGATATGAGATAGCCATTCAAGCTTTTAGTATGATGTCGAAGGGCATATTCTCTTACTTGCTCTAAGTAGTCGTCGCTCCATGCTTGAATATGAGGCGTTTGTGCTAGTTCCTTCGCTTTTTTTGCAATGATATGCCAACCCATAAACGTATCGATTCTGTCTCTGACCTTGTTCTTGTTTGTTTGTTGTTTGTTTTTATTATTAACAACAACATTATTGTATTGGGGACAATGTCCCACTGAATTCTTAGATGAAAATGGAAAGTGGCTATTTTCAGCGATTTGTGACGGTGAATGAGAATTGGAAAGCCCAGAATCAGGAGACAATGTCCCACCTGGACTGGCTGCAATAGGGGACAATGTCTCCGCATCGGGGGACAATGTCTCACTCGAAATGGCTGTGATAGGGGACAATGTCTCCGCATCGGGGGACAATGTCTCATCTGAAATGGCTGTAACAGGGGACAATGTCTCCGCATCGGGGGACAATGTCACTATATCAGGGGACAATGTCCCCGTAAGAATTTTGACTTTTTTATGCTTCAGACGCTGTTTCCTTTTACGTCGGGCAGCGCCAGTTTCATGTTTGATTAAAAGTGGTGCTTGTAAAAATTCATATTGGTTGCCGCATACTTTGATATAGCCTGCACTAATGAAATATTTTAAAACTTGGTTTACTTCTTCTGGAGTAATCTTATACGGAGTAGTTTCATTCAGATGCGCGGCAATCTGTTCTGCCATAGTTGGGAAGATGCCTTCATATATGAGGGTGCCGCCCTTTTCTCCAGCGGCCAACAGTATTACCTGGTAATCGCACATGGTACATTTTCCGCCAGAGAATTCCATTAGGTCCTTGAGGGGCTTATCGTTTATAAAATCAAAACTAAAGCGTAAATAATCGAATTTTTTTGTATCGTTACGTGCCATTTTTTTCACCTCACAATGACAGGAACCTCTGAAATATGGTAGAATATAAAGTAGTATACTTCCTGGGATGGGGAGATACTATTTGTTGGGTCGGATGGGGGCAACATCCGGCCCGATTTTTTTAATATGAACAAAGGAATCATTCCTTTCTTTTTGTATGAAATCAGACAGAGATTTTCTTTTCAAAATAATGACGATTGACGCGGCCGCGGATGACCAATTTTCCCATGGCTGCTAATTCGTTATTCATTTGCCGGATAATGCGATATGCACAGGATTCTTTGACTTGCAGAATTTTTGCAACGTCTTCGGCAGTGAGCATGAGCTTTTCGTCGTTTTCCATAAAATTATCTCCTTTCTGATTTGAAATTACTTGCGTTACAAATAACAGCTTATGTTACAGAAAAATGACAAAAATAAGAGCTATAAAACATTTTTAGAGATAAAATCGTCAAAATATCGCTCACTATACGTACATTTTTTGCGATACAAAACATAAGTTTAAATAAATGATAGCACTTGCAAATAAACGTGTCAATAAATAAATTAATAACTAAATTTATTAATAGAAAATCAATAGGGGAAAAGGAACAAAATATAAATGAGAAAGTATACAGATATTTTTCCAATCAGATTAAAAGCTTTAATACAAGCATATGGATTTTCTCTCGCTGAAACTGCATCCATATTGAATCTCAGTTCAAGATCAATAGTCTTTGAATGGGAAAATAAAAAGAAATTTCCTTCCGGTGAAAATTTAAATATGATATCAACGGTTTTTGGGGTGTCATTGGATTGGCTTTTAGGACATTCTGATATATCCTATTCAGAGGAATCTATTAAGTGGACTGAAGAAGCTATTGATGAATATCTCCATGCTCTTGCTGCAGCATTTCCTAATAGTTTGCAAGGTTCCTTTTGGGATTTTTATTTGCATGAGCATTATCCTGAATATGCTTTTGGAGAACGGCGAAGTTTATATTACTCTTTGCCGGTACGGGCTAATATTGCTGTTTTGATACGTGAAGTAAGACTGCCCTCATTATATTGGAGTATGTATTATGCCCAAAACGGCTTTAAAAAGAAAGGTGTTATTGCTAAAGTAAAAGAGTTTTTCCATATGTCAGAAGAAGAGGCTGAAGAGTTTAGACCGCCAAGCCGGAAGGAACTGGAACGCGGAGATAATTTGGTTGATTTATTGACGCTAAATACCATCAATGGGAAAAGCGTAGCAAATAAAATGCCGATTTACGATGTGGAAGCTGCTTACCGGCAGCTGCAGCAAGAAATACCTGGCACCGATGAATAAAACGACCGTGTGTCGTTCGTCATAAATACCAGCTGTCATCCAAAATTCACGCGGGCGTCTGATTAGGGAGGCTGCTGAAAAACCCCCAGTCTCATGCTTTAACATACAAAATATAGAAGGCTATTACTGTGTTTATGTCTATATATAGTATGTCAAGACTCCATATGGGGACTTTTTCAGTGGCCTCTGATTAGGGACGCCCCTACGGACGGGCTGCGCCACGTGAATTGTTAAAATCGCATATGGGCGATAGAAAAATAACCCACGGCCGGAGGCCTGTGCGTAGGGGACGCCGCTTGGGCGTCCCGCGTGAATCCTGTGTATGGCCCGTTACCTGTCAAATGGTCCGCCGACGAAATCACATACAGGCGATATCAAATAATCCACGGTCGGTGTAGGGGACGCCATAATCGGCGTCCCGCAGCGAATCCTGTGTACAGCCCGATTTTTGTAATGCACTAAAACTAACTATCAACGCATAACTGCGTGAGAATGGAGAGATAACGGAATGCCTGAACGTCAGATGATTGATGCCATGTGGGATGATTCCCCTGTGGATGTATCGAAAGAAACGAGTATGATTTGGTCCATTGCCAATAAGCTGCGCGGCACCTATCAGAGCGATAAATACAAGGAAGTCATTATCTCCATGACCATCATCCGCCTCTTTGAATGTGTGCTGGCAGCGGCGAAAGGTAAAGTCGTAGGGATATATGAACAGCACATCCGAATTACCCGGCCAAAACCTTGTGCAGTGTTGCGAGCTTCTAGTTCTACAAGGACAAGAAGTATCTGTCTGTTGTGGTAAAGTAGCGTGGGCTTTCCTTGTCTGCGTTCTTGAGGGAGTATATTAAGAATCATGAATGGTGAGGTTATAGCAAATGGCGAACATTAACGAAACAATCTGTGAAGTTGAAAAGTTGAATCCGGAGCTTGCCAGGCAGCTAAGGAAGTATGTAAAGGACCATGCCTATGGGCTTGTATTTGAACATAATCTTCCTGAAGCGATAAGGCTCTATAAGAAAACGCCAACCGTCGGGGATACTGTGAATATCCTTCCTGAACGGGGTCACGAGGATACGGATGAAAATAAAGTTCCGTGGATAGTGAAAGCAATCCAAGATGAAAAAGCAATCATTGAGCATGATGGTGAGATAAAAGAGGTATCGGTTTGTGATATCTGTACTTTGGTAAGTTATCATGATGTGATTTATCCGGGGCTTAAAGAGATTGATCGTATCGAGCGAGGTAATCCGGATGATCCTTACCATATGGTTATCAATGCAGAGAATTATCATGCTTTGGAAGCATTGGCCTATGCGTATTCTGGTAAAGTTGACTGTATTTACATTGATCCACCATACAACTCCGGTGCTAAGGACTGGAAATATAACAACGATTATGTTGGTCAGGATGACCAGTATCGTCATAGTAAGTGGCTTGCCTTTATGGAAAGACGCCTAAAACTTGCAAAACAGCTATTGAATCCTGATGATTCTGTTCTTATCGTAACAATCGATGAAAAAGAATATGCAAGACTAGGAATACTGCTAGAACAGATCTTTCCTGATGCTCAGATACAAATGACAAGTATAACTATTAATCCGTCAGGTGCTGTCAGAAAAAATTTATTCGCAAGGGCCGATGAATATGCTTATTTTATTCTTCTTGGTGATGCTCATGTTATACAACCAGAAGGTATTGGAGATGAAAAGGAAGTTAGGTGGTGGTATCTGAGAAGGCTCGAATATGCCTCAAGGAGAGGAACTGTTAAGGGAGGTACTGCGCAGTTTTATCCAATTTACATAAATAATACAACTTATCGTATTGAAAAGATAGGTAATCCAATCACACCTGACGTCGATAGATTTAGCGTACCAGCTATCGAGGGGTGTACAACTGTTTTTCCTGTTCGAGATGATGGCACTGAAATGAATTGGGGTGTGACAGGTGAAACATTGCAACATTTATTGGATGAACATGTAATTCAAGTGACCAAGAATAGTAAATCCTTGTATCAGCCATTTACCATTAAATATCTAAGTGCAAATTACAAGAAGAAAATAAAAAGCGGAAGATGGGCTGTCAGAGGATATAGGGCGGATGGATCAAAAATAGTTGTTGAAACTGGCGGAAAAATTAATAGGACGACAACAGTTTGGTCGAGTAAGCTTTATGATGCCAAGACTTATGGTACTGTGATACTCAAGAACATTGTCGGAAATGATAAATTTTCGTTTCCAAAATCCCTGTATGCCGTACATGATAGCTTGATGTATTTTGTAAAGAAAAAAACTGGCGCATTAATTGTTGACTTTTTTGCTAGCTCTGGAACTACACTCCAAGCAGTGAATCTTTTGAATGCAGAAGATGGTGGCCATCGAAGATGTATTTGCGTTACAAACAACGAAGTACCGGCGGACCGTAATGCTGGAGAGCATAATGCGAAAGACATGACTTCAGAAGGCCTTCGTCCAGGTGATTCAGAATGGGAAAAGTATGGTATTGCGAATTACGTTACTTGGCCACGTACAAAATGCAGCATTGAAGGTATAGACGTGAATGGCAGTCCTCTGAAAGGCGATTACGGACAACCATCAAAGGATATTGATCTTGGTTATTCACTTCCGATGTCCGCTGGATTCAAGGCAAATGCTATCTTTTGTGAGTTAACCTACGAGTCTGCTTGGCCGATACGCCTTGACCGTGCATTCAATGCTATAGCACCTATTCTTTGGATGCAGGCCGGCTGCAGGGGGCCGATCATTCGACGGATTGGCAAGAGCTATCTTACAACGGATTATTACGGCGTACTTTTTGATTATGGTCAGGCAAGTAAGTTTTGCCAGAAGGTAAAGTCGACACCGACGATTAAGACAGTATTTGTGGTCACGGATGACCAGAGACGGTATTCCAACATGTGCAAGCGTCTTCCTGGCATCAATGTTCATAGATTATATGAGACATACCTTAGAACATTTGAAATTTGTGGGGAAGGAGGGCTTGACTGATGAAATACAGATTATTTGATTTTCAACAGGATGCAGTCAGCCAGTTGCTGAAGAAAATGGATTCGATGCAAAACAGCTATCAGAACGATGGCTCTTTGTCTGCTGTGTCACTTACAGCACCAACAGGTGCAGGAAAGACAGTTATATCTGCGGCCGTAGCCGAGGGCTTATTTTATGGAAATGACTCATATCCGGGAGACGCAGATGCTGCCATCCTTTGGCTTTCAGACAGTCCTGCATTGAACAAGCAGACTAAGAATAAATTTATCAATGCTTGTGATCTCCTGAATGAGTCCGTTCTGGAGGAGATAGGTCCGACTTTTGCTAAGAATCATAGAAAGCTGATGCCGGGGCATGTCTACTTTTTGAATAGACAGCTTCTTGGAAAAGGGAAGACTCTCTCTAATGAAGTTGAAGGGACAAGATCCTTCTATGATGTTCTGAATGACACCATCGAGGACACGGATATTCATTTATATCTGTTTATCGATGAAGCACATCGAGGACTTGGAAAATCCGGCCGTGACAAGGGAACGTCAGATTCTGCCAATAAGACTATCTATGGCATCATCATTGATGGACAGGAGAATATTAATCTTCCAATGCCTTGTGTAGTAGGTGTTTCGGCTACACCGGAGCGGTTCAATAATGCCATGAATGGCAGGAAGAATCGCGATATGAAAGCTGGAGTAAATGTCCCTGTCTCAGCTGTCCGGGCATCTGGTTTGATTAAAGATACGATTGAATTGCGGACACCGAAGATGGCTGCAAATACCAAGCATCAGGATCTTACCCAGGCTTGCCGCAAACTGGCTGAATCCTCACGCCTTTGGAAGAAGTATTGCACTGACAAGAAGGTATTCCCCGTTATCACCCCTCTTATGGTAATTCAGGTGGAAGACAAAGTATCAAAGGAAACACTGGAAGAACTTTGCTTACAAATCCATAAAATTCTGCCTTGGCTTGATATTTCATCCTGTTTTGCAAACGTATTTGGAGCGCATGAGGATATTACAACTGCGGCAGGGAAAATCCCTTATGTTTCACCTGAAAATGTAGAGGAGAAAACAGAAATCAGGGTGCTCTTTGCCAAGGATGCTGTGTCTACCGGTTGGGATTGTCCACGTGCTGAAGTGATTTATTCCAGAAGAAAAAGAAATGACCCTACGTACATTGCTCAGCTAATCGGTCGTATGATCAGGACTCCCCTTGCAAGGAGAGTTGATGCCGTAGAAGAGCTAAATACGGTTGCCTGCTATCTTCCTGAGTATGATGCCACTACAGTAAATCTGGTAGTTGATAAATTAAAGCAGGATAATATTGTCTCCGATGAGGGAACCCATATTCTGACTAACGCAGCTGATGTTCATTTTTATGGAGATACTAGGAAAAAGGTGGAACAGAAAATTTCTAAAGTGCATTCAGCAAGTGCGGGCGCTTTACATGATGTTCCCAACACTGAAACATCTTCACCCGCGCTTACAGATGACGTTAGTCCTTATGCAGCTGGTACAACAAGGGTAAATGCTAATGAATCTGTAGAAGACATCAGTAATGTGGCAAATAGTGGCAGCACAAATACTGCCGCGGATGAATTTCCGGTAGCAGACGATGAGTTCTCTGTATCAATGGATGATCTTCCGGACTCAGAGAAAGAGTTGCAGGATATTCTGGACAGAGTGCCGAATGCTTTAGTTGACGATATCCGTACAAGCTTTGAGGGTATCATTACTCGTCAGGTCCGCCATGATAAACCGGATCCTTTCCTGGACCTTTGGGATTGTGTTGATGTGATTTCTGCTGACATTGATCCCGATGCGAATCTCGATGCAAAGATTCAAAGCAGCTTCTTTAACGAGTTGGAGGGTGATATCCTTCACCATCCGGCTGAATTCAAGCGTGCGGTGAATGATATTAAGAATACAACTGTTTCTGTGAAGCGAGTAGATCCTCTCACCGGTGACGAATTTGAAGATCATGAAGAGCTGGTCGAAAACGATGCTGATCGACTGGTGTCTTATTACAAGCGTGCTGTATCGGTATTTGGTGGGGCGTCAGATCTTGTTAAGTATTGCCTGAACAGGAGAATGGAAGAAAACCATGATTCTGATACTCAGGCTATAGTGAGAGTATGTGCGGCGGCTTACTGTATGGAAATTGTTCAGGAGCTGGAAACATGGGCTGCTGATTATACAGAGAAACTTCTGGATGAATATGGGCCGAGACGCTTTGCGGTATCTGAAGAAAATCTTCCAAAGTGGAACCGCATTGATGGAAACACAAAGCCTTATATTGAAAGAAATCTTAATATTCAGGCGAGTGTTACTAGGCAGAATATGGATTATGACAGATATCCTAAACATATCATTTGTGATGATAATGGCTGGGCCTATATTAATCTCTTCCCCATTGAAAAGAGAGTTGTTGAAACAGAGCTTGCCAAGTCACTTACCGTTGCCTGGTATAGGAACCAACCAAGAAATTTGCATGCATCCCTGTGCATCCCCTATGAAATGAATGGGGAACTGGAGCCAATGTACCCGGATTTCATATTCTTTGAAAAGCTGCCAAATGGAACTATTGCGAGGTCGATTGTAGATCCTCATGGTGACTGGCTTGGCGATAGTATTGCTAAACTAAAAGGGTATGTCTCGTATCTGAAGGACCATCCTGATATGTTTGCATCTGTTCAGGTGGTGACCGGAGAGACCGACGGCGAACTTCGCTATCTTGACCTTAAGCGAAAAGATGTGCAGGATGCAATCGAGTCGTTTATTGGTTCGTCTGCCAAATCATTGTTCAATGGGGCACTTAGCAGAGTGTATGCTCCGGCCAAATGATGAAGCCAAAACTCGTTGCTTTATTTACGTAAATTATAAGTTGAATTTGAACGAACCAAATCAAGAAATACTGTTAATAGCATAAGCTTCATCGAGAAATACATCGAATAATTCAGCCGGCGCATGATAGTCTGAAACACGGTGTGGCGTTGACCGACTACTCTCTATTGATTCTGTAGGTCGGCATGATATGGAACAAATTGAAAAGTTAAGTTCCATAAAAAAATTAAAGCGGAATAAATGAAAAATATTGTTTTTGCTGCTGCTCATGCAGAAATTGTCCCTGATTTCATGGTCTTCGACAAAAAAGCCCTGCCCCAGGAAGGCGCGTATACGCTGGCTGACATGCTCGGCGTCCTGCAGTCGTTATGAGCGGGAAATTAATCGGTGTATAGAAAAAGCCATTGACCTATGCTATCTTTTCTTCATAAGTCGATGGCTTTTGGTTTAATTTTCGAAAAGCAGTTGGTTTATCAATTCATAGAATGATTTGTCGTGCCACTGTTTTATCGGCTTATGCAAAAGCCTCAGAAAATTCGAATCCTTGGCAAGAGGCTTCCAATCCTCTGTCAGGATGGCATACTCATGGTCGATGCAGTCAAGATAATATAACTTTGTCTTATACCAGAAAGTCATATCAACCGTCATCGGTGGATTGTCGTTCCGTTCAGGATATTTCAGGAGGTTAAATAGATGAAGCAAATTGACGTAAGATTTTCTTCCTCGGATATGGCAAGCTTGAAAGAACTGATTGGGCAGAAAATGCTCAAGTATAAGTGCGACCCGTTTGAATTTTCCACATCCGTATATGGCATCGTTGGCATTGCTTTTGAGAATGCGTCCTTTGCATTCACAAACGTCACAGCGGTTATGGACTATTTTGGAGATCAGGAGGATGTGGCTTTGTTCAAAATGAAGCGCGTCCCTTTCAGCAGTATACATTCCATGATACCAGATCAGACGATGGTGGAAACGCCAGTTGAAAGCGTCATTTCCGACATCTTGCTTGTAAACGAACAACAACAGCTCTTTGAAAAAGGCATCAAGACTTATGAAGTGTTCCTTACCAGAGGCATCATTTTCCAATTCAAAGATGGGCACGAGCTTTCCCTTGAGAAGAACATCTGGTTTTCCGAAGATATCACGGTAGAAAAAGGCTATGACCTTATCCGGCGTTATACCCCAACGACAGAATTTGAAGAAGGTTGGAGCGCAGATTATCGTGGGAAGTGTTCGCGAGAGATTGTTTCCCTTTCAGAGTAATTTTTGCAAGCATATCATCTACGCCAATAGCGATTACAGAGGTAATCTGCAATCTTTATAGATTTTATATTTGTTTAGCAAAAAGGGGCTGTCGCACGTAATTGTGCGATGGCAATACTTATGAAGCGCTGGAAACGATGACCTATACGCATTGCGGCAATTGTTTGAAAAAATATGCCCAGGGTGAAAAATTTATCGTAGAAGTAGAGGCACACGATTGCATCACCCCAGAGGATAAACTTCATTGGACTTGGTGGGACAATGTAACGGATAAAACAGAATACATCGGTGCATCACTTTGCATGGATTGTTTTCAAAAAATCTTTAAAGATGCTTTGCCAGAAGCAACAAAGGAACGAATTATGAAAGAAGCTTCCAGAACCAGTGAAGACAATCCGGGTACTAGTTATCTTTGGTAAAAAATGATATGAATGTCTATGTGACAAGCCCCCTGCACTAGCGGTACGGGGGCCTTGCTTTATTGTCGGAAATTTTATAATCTGCTACAATGAGTCTGAGAGGAGGCGGCAATAGGGATGGAAAAAGATTTATTGCTTCAAGGGGAGTCTAAAAACGTAGAATATAAGGAAATGGTTCCGGAAGACAGTCAGAAATATATGAAATCTGTTGTTGCCTTTGCTAATGGAGATGGCGGGCGGATTGTATTTGGTGTTGAAGACGGAACGATGAAGGTTGTTGGTATTCCCCAGAATGACCTTTTTCGACTGATGGATGCTATTACTAATGCGGTTACGGATAGCTGTGCGCCGATGATTATTCCGGATCTTTTTGTTCAGGAAGTAAGTGGAAAATCGCTTATCATTTTGGAGATTGCGCCAGGAATGCAGCGCCCGTATTATATCAAAAAGAAGGGGCTTGTGAAAGGAACCTATATCCGAACGGCTGGAACAACGCGTCCCGCAGACCAGGCAATGCTGCAGGAATTACTTTTAGAAGGGAAAAATAAATTTTTCGATCAACAACCGATTCCGAATCTGAAAGTGAAGCAAGCTGATGTGGCAGCATTATGCCATTTGATGAGAGAAACGGCTAAAAAAAATGCAGCATCAGATTTCCAGCGTCAAGAAATCAAAGAGTTGACGGTCAATCAGCTCATTTCGTGGGGCGTTTTGCTTGAACATAAAGGCCAGCTTATACCAACCTATGCATATGCGATGCTGACACATCAGGCTGGGTATCCTCCAGTTGTTCAATGTGCTGTGTTTAAAACGGAAGATAGAGCCGTTTTTATCGATAAACGGGAAATTGATGCACCGATTCAGGAACAAGTGGAAAAAGCATATCAGTACGTGCTTGAAAAAATCAACATGGGTGCTAGATTTCAGGGAGTCTATCGACAGGATATTTATGAACTGCCTCCGGACAGTATCCGTGAATTAATTGCCAATGCACTTGTACATCGTAATTATTTGGAGCCGGGATCCATTCAGATTGCTCTTTTTTCAGATCGATTGGAAGTTACTTCTCCAGGCGGCCTGATGCGTGGCGTAACGCCTGAAAAAATGAAAGAAGGATTTTCAAAGATTCGCAACCGGGCCTTGGCCAATGCTTTTGCTTACATGAATCTGATTGAAAAGTGGGGCAGTGGCTTTCCGCGTATTTTGCGGGATTGCCGTGATTATGGGCTGAGGGAACCGGAAATTCTTGATTTTGATGGCGATTTGCGGGTAAACTTGTATCGAAAAACTGACCAAACCACTGACCAAACACCAAAAACTGACCAAACCAATGACCAAACCGCTAACCAAACTAAAAACACTGACCAAACTGGAACGGATCTACCTGTAACATTAAATGATAAGGAAGAAACTATTTTAGCATATATCCAAAAGAAACCAGACAGCACGCAATCGGAAATTGCGATGGCCACGTCGCTGTCCCTTGGTACTATAAAATATCATACGAAGAAGCTGCAGGAAAAAGGCTATCTAAAACGCATGGGAACGCACCGTAAAGGATACTGGTCAGTGATACTCAAATGATACTATTTTTTTTTAAAACTGCGAAAATGAGGCTGATTTTGAAAAAATGATGCTTTAAAAATGGCTTAGTGAAGCCATTCTCATTTTTGGGAAAGGCCGAGGGAGTAGAACTCAAATAATTTCCTCTGTGAAATTAGCGAACCTGTGCACAATTGTGCGCAGGTTCTTTTTTTGCTCGAACTCAGAAAAGGAGAGATACATATGGATTTAAAAGAAGTATCGGAACGTTCAGCTGCTATCCGGGCGGCGTATCATGCACTGAAACGGGAATATCATGGTTCTGAATGGTCCGTTGAGGAAGATGCTTTGGCTTTTTTGACAGATGCCAGTCTGGTAGGGCGCTTGACGATGAGTCATGAAGGGCGCTGGCCGTCTGATTCGGAGGACAAGCTGCCGGCTAAGATTGGCGAATGTGTGTGGTGGCTGGCTGTCCTGGCCGACCGGATGAGACTTGATTTTTCCGATTGTGTCACGAAGTTCCTGGAAGACACTGAACAGGCTTTGAAGTAAGTTTTTGTCGAGATGTAGACAAAAAGAGCGTCGTCTATGGCCGCGCGGAGGAGACCGAAACTTCGTGCGAGAATAACCGCCTTGTGCTATAATGAGCTTAGATTTTATAAACGCTATTTATACCATTTGTCTTGACAATATAAATGATTTGTAACATAGCATAGAAGGATGTGAAGGGCATGGGGCTAGAGGAAATACAAGGCGATCTACATCGTTATTATGACCGGTTAGCGTCCGGTATCTGCCTGATTGGCATGGAAGCGGGCGAACCCATTTTATTCGTCAAATAAAGGAATGCTAAGGATTTATCATTGTATGGATAAAGCGGAGTTTTACCGCTTCACGGGCCGGCGGTTCCGGGGGATGATCGATAGAGAGGACTATTATCCCGTTGTCCATATGTCCGAATCGGACCATTCGGAATTCGTGACTTTCCGCTTCCGCACGCGGGATGACCACTTTCGCCGGACTGAAGGTTCGGCCAGTGTTATTTCCTTTGAGGATGGGACGAAGGCCTGGCTGCTGCAGATTATCAGCAGTGAACTAAAAGGCAGCAGCACCCAGAACGACCCGCTGACGGGGTTGCTCGGTATGCGCCTGTTCTTTAGGAAAGCCTTGATGGTAGCTCGGCGGGAAAATCCCAAAGGCCGTCTGTCATTATATTGCCCGACTTATTTCAACCTCACGAACTTCCGCCTTTACAATTCACTCTATGGCTTGGCTGCTGGCGACCATTGCCTCAAATATATCGCCTCTGTGTTGCAGCAGTCTTTTCCGGATGCCTTGATCTCGCATCTCTCTGCCGATGGGTTCGCTGTATTGGCGATGAAGAAAGATTTATTCCAGACCATAGAAGTCGTTTGCAGCCGCGTCAATGCCTATATTAATAATTCCAACATCGTCTTGAAGGCTGGAGTCTGCCTGGTGGAAGAAGACGACATTTATATCGTGCGCCATACTTTTGATATGGCTAAAATCGCCTGTGATACAATCAAAACCGATGCTACGCGCTGTTGGGCCGTCTATACGCGGGATATGGGCGAAGCCTTGGAAAAGCGGGCTTTCGTCCTGGGAAATTTCAATGCTGCTTTGGAAAAAGGGCATATCAAAGTCTATTATCAACCTGTCGTTCGGACCATGACTGGGAAAATTTGCGGTGTTGAAGCCCTAGCCCGTTGGGAAGATCCAGTCTACGGCCGGCTCATGCCGAATGTCTTCATTCCTGTCCTGGAACAGGCCCGGCTCATTCATAAATTGGATTGCTATGTTCTCAATCAGGTAGCCAAACAGCTTCATTACCGGCTGGCCAATAAACAGCCTGTCCTGCCGGTGTCGATCAATTTATCGCGCCATGATTTCAACCTCATGGACCCTTTTAGGATGGTTGAAAATGTCATATCCCGCTATGACTTGCAGCGGGACTATATCCGCATCGAAGTGACGGAAACGGCGCTGGTCAAAGAGAAGCATAACTTGATTCAGACCTTGCGGCAGTTTCAGCGGTCTGGCTATCAGGTCTGGCTCGACGACTTCGGCAGTGCCTATTCGTCGCTCAACGTCCTGCATAACTATCATTTCGATGAACTCAAGATCGACAGGGCCTTTTTGCGCAATTTCAATGAAAAGAGCCGCCGCATCCTCATGGCCAAGGAACTGGGCGTCCATACCCTGGCTGAAGGAGCAGAAACGAAGGCCCAAGTCGACTTTTTGAAGGCCATTGAGGGCTATTATTGGGGACAGCCCATGTCTTATGAAGACATACAGATCTTTTGTGAGAACTATGAGTACGGCCAGGAAACGCGGCGGGAAGAATCGGTCTATGATAAGGCTGGCCTCATCAATGTCGTGACCGATGTCCCTGTGGCTATCTTTCACTATGATGGGAAACAGGTCGTCGTGCTGTCAGCCAATCAGACTTTTCGCCAGATTATTCGCCAAGCTTTGCCAGCCTATAATGGGAAAGACCTACCCTTGCGGATTGAGAACCTTTCTTTCCGCCAGCGGTTGCAGCCTTGCTTGGATGAACTCATTGCATCCGGTCAGGAACAGGTCGTGACCTATATCGAAGAAGATCACTATTTACAGCTTCATCTGGGGCTAATCGGCGGGCCCCAGGGCCGTTATCTGTGCCGAGCCTGGATTTATAACATTGCTGATGCCAGAGAAGACAAGGAAGCCCATCGTATTAATTATTTACTGCGCAACATCCTCCAACTCTATAAGGGATTATATTATCTGAACCCCCAGGACGATACCTTTGAATTCATCAAGACTGGGCTAAAGGGCAGGCACAGAAGGGAATCCTACGCCTGCTGACCGATTATACGACCCGCTTCGTCCATGATGACGACAGGGAACGGTTTTTAGCGTTCCTCGATTTCGACAATGTACGCCGCCAGGCCGGCAAGTCGCAGACGAATAGCACGGGCAGTGTCTTTCGCATCAAGCAAGCTGACGGCAGCTATCGCTGGACCGTCTATTTAGCCATGCTCCTGCGCAACGGCGGCCAGCAAGGGGTTCTACTGTGCCGCCGCGATGATATATGGGAAACGGCACGGGACTGCAAGAGCTTATTGCCGATACTGGCTACCTCTTTGGGCCTCCATGAACTGGAATCGGTCCGGCAGCCTTATTTCCGTATCCTGCGGGAACTGTGTCAGGCCATGATTCGTTATTCGGATATCAAATTCTTCTGGAAAGACCGAAAACGGCGTTTTGCTGGCGTTAGTCAGGCTTTCCTCGATTATTACGGCTTAAAAGATGAAAAAGGGGCTGTAACAGAATAGCCTCATCTAAAAAAAATGGACTCAGTTATCTG
>ENA-UOJH01000690-UOJH01000690.1-human-gut-metagenome-genome-assembly--contig:-C148-NODE-690-length-29564-cov-11.088888_pt1 | contig 29564 bp, 25 predicted proteins | sample MGYA00242345_ERZ723892 | MGnify/ENA metagenome assembly ERZ723892 | reverse complement strand
ATATAATATATTATATATAGAAGCCGTATTTGTCAACTAATCGTGGAAAGAACCTTTTTAACACTTACATTTAAATTCTTTATTATCCTATCTTAAATATATAAAAATGTTTATAATTCTTTAAAAGAAAGAAGAGGTAAGAATAGTGAATAAAGAAGAAGCAGGTAAAAAAATAGTAGAATCATATTTTAAACTTGTAAAAGAAGGACATTATGAGCCTTATGATGAAAAAGGATTTTATGATGCTTTAACTTTATTTAAGGAAAAAGGTGTATCTTACGATACTATTTTTGATGAGATCATGATGCTAGAAGATTATCGAGTTGATCATAGATTCCAAACGCTTGTTTTTAAAGCTGTTCTTAAATTTTCAAGAAAGCATCTTTATTATCTTTTTGCAAATTATGCTTCTTTTAATGAAGAGACTGAAAAGATTATTTCTAAAAAAGATTTAGCTGCTCTTATTTATAAAAGAGCTGACGAAGCAATTAAAGTTAAACGAGAAATAGTACATATTAAAAAACAAAATTTTATTATATTTTATTTAAATTTTCTTATTAAAGAAAAGAATGAAAAAAGATTAAAAGAAGTTGATGAATATGCATTTAAAAAATTATTCGATTTACCATCAATTTATAATTTATTCATGATGAAATATTATTTATGTAATAATGAAATGGATAAATTTGATGAATATAAAGAAAGAGAAGAAGTCAAAAAGAATGATGCGTATTATTTAGTCTATGAAATATTTTCATGTGTTTATAAAAAAGATTTTGAAAAAGCATATGAAACTGCTGAAAAACTTAGATTCTATAATTTATATTTAGCTTATCTTTTCATTTATGAAAATAGAACATTGCCAAGAGAATATTACATTAAAGCTTTTCATCCTGTTGATGATAATTTATACAATCTTACATGCCATATGACAGAACAAAATAAGAGACTCTTTGATTTTGAATTCATGTGTTTATTTTTTATTGATCATGTTTATAACATTATTAATGAAAGTGGATTTAGAAAATATGCTGATGATAGAGCTGCTAAAGAATTTGGAATCGACACACAATTATTTAACGTTTTAGTTTGTTCGGCGTATTATCATGTAACAACAGTAGGAGATAGTGCACCAGATGCATTTATTCCTGACTTTTTATTACCTTTAGATAATATGGTTTATTTTATGAAAGGAACAAAATCAAAAACTAAAGCTATTTATCGAGATAGTCCATTTTTTGGTATTTATAAAGATGAAAAAACCGATGATATATTCGGCTTATTCCATTGTTTAGAAAATGAAGGATATATTACAATCATTCATGACGATGATTATAATGATTTTTATTATTTTACATTACGAGGTCAAACAGCTTACATGGTTGCAACTTATATATTAGGTGAAGAAAAATTTGATTACATCAAAGATGTTGATGATATAGAACTAGAATTATTACATTAAAAAAATATAAAAATACAATTGTTTCTTCTTTTTAATTTCATAGTTTTTGACTATAATTTTGCTGTATGTCAGTAGTATTCGAAAAAACATATAGTTTAACAACAAATCAATTTGACAAAAATGATGTTATGAAGTGTTCTGCACTTCTTGATATTGCTCAAGATATAGCAGCGCGTCACGCTGATAAACTTCATATTGGGTTTAGCGACCTTATGAAAGAAAACCTCATTTGGGTTGTTGTTAGAAATAAATTAACAATTAAAAAACCTATTAAAAATATCGATGAAATAAAAGTTAGAACTGAACCTTTTAAAGCTCGCTTTGTTGAATATTATAGAGAAACAAAATTTTTTGTTGGAGACGAAGAAGTTGCGAGCTTAATTTCTGTTTGGATGATGGTAGATATTAAAAGTTTTAGCTTAGGAAATAGTGAAATTTATAAAAATATCAATGATTTGCAGGCTTTTTCAGGCGAAAGAGTCAAAAAATTACCTACATTTTCTGGCGAAAAATTACTTTTTAATCAAGATAGAATAGTAACTTATACAATGCTTGATCATAATGGACACATGAATAATACACATTATTTAGATCTTTTTGATGATATTTTTAGACCTGAAAAGATTGTTAAAGAAGTTCAAATTGAATACTTAAAACAATCATTTATTGATGATGCACTTTCTTTATATATATATAAAAATGAAGAAGGAAATTTCTTATATGGCTATAAAGAAAATGAACTTAGATTTTATTTAAAAGTTAATTTTTTTGATGAAGGAGAACAAGATGAAAATTAATGCAGAAGTAAAAAAAGCTATTGAAGAAGGTAGACCAGTTGTTGCACTTGAATCAACAATTATTAGTCATGGTATGCCTTATCCTAGAAACGTAAAGTGTGCTTTAGAAGTAGAAAAAGTTATTAGAGATAACGGAGCAATTCCAGCTACTATCGGTATCATAAACGGTGAACCAATTATTGGTATGACACCTGAAGAAATCGAAGAATTTGGTAAAAGAAAAGGTATCGTTAAATGCTCAAGAAGAGACCTTCCAATTATTTTTGCTGCTAAAGAATGGGGAGCAACAACTGTTAGTGCAACTATGATTTTAGCTTCACTTGCTGGTATTGAATTCTTTGTTACTGGTGGAATTGGTGGTGCTCATAGAAAAGCTAATGAAACTTTTGATATTAGCGCTGACCTTGATGAACTTGGAAAGACAAATGTTACTGTAATTTGTGCAGGACCAAAAGCTATTCTTGATTTACATTTAACAGCTGAATATTTAGAAACTAAAGGTGTACCTATTATTGGCTATAATAGTGACTTTATGCCAGCATTCTTTACTCCAACAAGCGACATTAAAGTTGATTTTAATGCAAAATCACCTCTTGAAATTGCTAAAGTTGTTAAAGAAAAGAGAGATTATAAACTTGATGGTGGTATATTAGTTTGCGATCCAGTTCCAGCAGAATTTGCAATGGATCCAGCTTATATTAATAAAGAAATCGATAAAGCTCTTGAACAAATGGAAAAAGATGGTGTTAAAGGAAAAGAAGAAACGCCATATTTACTTGCTGCTATTGTTAAATTAACAGAAGGAAAGAGCCTTGAAACAAACATTCAACTTATTTTAAATAACGCAAAATTAGGTGCTGAAATAGCTAAAGAATATTCAAAAATTAGAGGATAATAATGGATAAAACATTACTTCTTATAGGTGGATCAAATATTGATTATATAGCAACAAGTGATAAGAAAATAATTCCTTCAGTTTCAAACATTGGGGAAGTTTCTATTAGTTTTGGTGGAGTCATGCGTAACATTTGCGAAAATCTTGCGCGTCTTGGAAACAAAATAGATTTTATTACTGCTATTGGACACGACGCTAATGGAAAAGCATTAATGAATCAATTAATTGAAATGGGTGTAAATGTTTATTCACCAATTTCTAATTTTCCTAGTGGAAGTTATGTTGCGATTAATGATTCTAATCACGATATGATAAATGCAATTTGCGATAATAGAATCATTTCAACTTTAGATATCAATTATTTAAAATCATTAGATGAATTAATTAAAAAACATGAATATATTTTAATTGATAGTAATGTTGAAAAAACATCAATTGATTATTTATTTAAAACTTATCCAGATAAGAAATTTATTGTTGAAGCAATATCACCTTCAAAAGTATTAAAATTTAAAGATCATTTAAGCAATGTCTTTTTAATTAAATGTAATATTCACGAAGCAAAATCATTAATAAATGATGAACTTGATGCAAAACAATTAACAATTGCTTTATTAAATAAAGGAATTAAAAATGTTGTATTAAGTAATGGTTCAAAAAATATTTATTATGGTGAAAATACAAATAAAATTGGTGTATTTAAAGTTGAAGAAATTAAAGAATTTGTAAATACAACAGGATGTGGAGATGCTTTAACAAGTGGAGTTTCTGACCACTACATTAGAGGATATTCATTGCTTGAATCAATAGCGTTTGGTAATGAATTATCTAAAATTACTCTAATGAGTAAAGGTGCAACTTCTAAAGACATTGAAAAATTCAGACATAATTAATAGTGAGTCATTATTTAAATTAAAATGCTAAAAAATTATACCCTTTAAATGGTATAATTTTTTATATGGAGAAAACTTATGAAATATGAAATTTTAGAAAGAAATAATACCGCATTAATTAAAATTGATAATGAAAATAATTTAAAATGTGAGTTATCTTCCTTCGGAGCTGGTGTCTATAGCATGTCTTTTAAAGGTGAGCCTATAATTTTAACCTTAAAAGACTATGGTGATTATATGTACTCTTCACAGCTTTATGGAAAAACATTAGGAGTTGTTGCTGGAAGGCTTAAAAAAGATGGCTATATTTTAGATAAGGAATATCATCTTAAACCAGAAAGTGGAAAAGAATTTGCTCTCCATGGAGGAAATTTAGATTCAATCAGCTTTAAAAATTGGAAATATAAAATTAAAGAATCTAAAAGATCATTACATGTAATTTTTTCAATTGCTACTAAATTAAATGCTAATGGTTTTCCGGGCAAAGCAAGAATTTACGTCACATATGAATTTAATAAATTGAATGATGAAATGAAAATTGTTTTCAAAGCAACAACACCAAGTGAAGCAACTTTCGTTAATTTATCAAATCATATCTATTGGAATTTTGCTAAGAGCAAAGACATATCAAATTATTCTTTAAAAATGAATTGTTCAAAAGTAGCAATTACTGATGAAAATTTATTAATTTTAGGAAAAGAAGATGTGCCAAATCGTTTAAATTTTGTAAAATCATCCAAACTTAATCCTAAGATGAACGACGTCGAAAAGCATGACTTTAAAAAGACAATTGATGATACATTTATTTTTGATGATCCAATTGGAAAGGTAATTCTTAAAAATGATTTTATGAGATTAACTTTAACAACTGATTGTTCGTCAATGAATATTTATGTAGATAATTCAATGACACCAATTAAATTTAAAAATAGAGATGACTTTGAGATGAGAAGAGGAATTGCTTTAGAACCTCAAAGATTTATTTTAGATAAAAATGAAATCACTCTTAAAAAAGGTGAAATTTACAAAAACTATATACAATATAAATTTAAATAATTAAAAATAATGCAGTTTTGCAAGGCTTTGATAAGAAAGGACTATAAATATGAGTAATAATCTTATTGATGAATTGATGCTTCAATTCGAAAAAAATTTTAAATCACATCCAAGTTATTATATAGATACAGGTGGAAGATTTGAAATTTGTGGAAACCATACAGACCACAACCACGGCCTTTGTTTAGTTGCAAATTGTTCTTTAAGAATAAGTGCTCTTGCTAAAAAAGATTCAAAAAAAGTAAGAATTAAATCTGCTGGTTATTCATATTTTGAATTTGGACTTGATGATTTAGAACTTGATCCTAATGAACCAAATAAATCAATGCTTTTAGCTAAAGGAGTTTTATTTAGATTAAAAGAATTAGGCTATAACATTGGTGGATTTGATGCAGTTATTAAAAGTAATATTCCAGATGGAAGCGGAGTTAGTAGTAGCGCTGCAATTGAATCTTTATATGGTTACATTATTTCTTATTTATATAATGATGGGAAAATTCCTAATTTAGTTATTGCTCAAACTGGCCAATATTCTGAAAATAATTATTTCGGAAAGCCAAGTGGACTTCTTGACCAAATTGGAACTTCATTTAATAGTTTTAATTATATTGATTTTAAAAATATTCAAAACCCAGAAATTAAAACTAAACCATTTAATTTCCCACTTAAATTATATTTAATCAAATCAGAAGGAAATCACGCTAATTTAACTCCACTTTATGCAGCAATTCCAACTGCGATGTATAAAGTCGCTAATTTATTAGAAGGAAAGAAATTTTTAAGAGACGTTGAAGACACAAAAGATATCTTTGACAAAATTGATAAACTTGATGCTACTGAAGACGAAAAAAGAAAAGCAAAACATTTCTTCATCGAGAATGAGAACGTAAAACAAGCTTTAAATGCTATTGAAACAAATAATCTTGAAGAATTTTTAGATGCTATTAGAAAATCACAAAAGAGTAGTAAAGAAAATTTAAAAAACACTTTTGTTGAAGGAGAATATGAAAATTCACCACAAAATATCATCGATGATTGCACCGAATTCTTAAAAGATAAAGGAGCTATTAGAATCCATGGTGGTGGATTTAAAGGAACTGTTCTTGCTTTTCTTAAAAAAGAATTTGAAAATGAATTTGATGAATTTTTAAAGAAAACTTACCCTCAAAATAGGTATTTCAAAGTTTCAATATCTGATAAAGCAGTTAATTTTATCGATTTAAATAAATAAGGTAAAAAATTTGAATATTTGAACTTTAATGTTAGAATAACACTATGAAAAATAATCAATCACTTGAGGACTATTTGGAAAGAATATTAATGCTGCAAAGCGAAATAGGCAACGTTCGCGCAGTAGATATTGCTAGAGATATGGAATTTAGCAAACCAAGTGTTTCAATTGCAATGAAAAAACTTGAAGAAAAAGGTTTAGTATTTGTGGAAGCTGATACAGGTTATCTTAATCTTACTGATGAAGGACGTGAAATTGCTAAAAAAACATATGAAAAGCATGAAACGCTTACAAGTTTCTTTAAAACGATTGGTGTAAATCCTACAACTGCTGAATCTGATGCTTGTAAGATTGAACATGATCTTAGCGATGAAACATTTGAATGCTTGCAAAAATACTTTTTAAATAAGAAATAAAATAATCCTTATTAATAAAATTTCAGTTAATTATCTAACTGATTTTTTATTTTTTTAAACAAAGCTCATAAAAATTTAAAAAAATTTAAATTCTATACGTCGTACTTATTGAAAGGAGAAAAAATGAGTGAAATAAGTAAGCGACTTTATAGAATGCTTTTCATTTTGCTTAATATCTTTTTGACATTATTAAGATTTGTTCTTGAATTTATTAGTGTAAAAGAAATAAAAAGATATCAAAGTGATTGTGTTTTAACTTTTAAGCTTAAAAAAACAAAAGAATATTGTTTACGACCGTGTTTCTTTATAAATGAAACGAACTTTTAGTTTAATTTTTTTCATAGATTTCAATTTATAATGTAAAATATATAAATAGAGTGAAACTATATCTTAAAGACAAGGTGGTGCTAATATGGAAACGAAGTTACGTAGCTTCAAATATAGAGAATTAGGAAGAAATGACAAGGTTCGTTCTTATTCAATAGTTTTTGATGAGGATGAAAAATGCTATTTATTTAAAGTTTTTGATGATTCAAAAGTTTATAAATTAAAAGAAGACGATGTATTAAAAATATTTGATAAATACCAATTTAGACATCTTACAACAGAAGAAGCCTATCCTTTTAAATTAAAGGAGCAAATAGATTATAAAATTGTTTTTACTTTTTTTGATCAATTTGAGAATTTTGAAGTAAATGGATATTCTCATTATCCTGATTTTTATAATAACTTTATTACTGATATTGCTAAACTCATCCCTTCTAAAACATTAAGCGTTTTAAAAGTTAAAGATGAGATGCTTGATAAAGATAAAAAATATAAAACAAATTATATTGAAAAGATGAATATTGTTTTAGAAAAAGGAAGCATCGTAATTTCTAAAGATAAAATGAATGAAACAGAGTATGATGTTGATGTTTCTGTACCGAAATTAGATACCTATTTTAAAAAAGATGATTTAAATTTCGTTATGCCTATTAATGTTCATTATTTTACATATTTGATGAGCAAGATTTTTTCAAAAAATGATGCTATTAAGCGTAATGAATGTAATGATAATTATATCGATATTAGATTTCATACAAAATCTCACCTTTTCTTATCCCTTGATAACAATGAAACAATCGAAAAACTTAGTAAATTAATAAGTTATCTTGAGATGTTTATTAAGATTCCTATTTTATCTGCGTTTGTTGATGACGTTTTTATTGAAAAATACATAATGTCACACTCAAAGCCATTATCGAAACATGAAGTAATAGATCTTTTCGATGATTTAATTTCTAAAGATGAATTGGATTTACTTCAAATATTAAAACAAGTTGCTAAAAAAGCATCCAATTTCTCTATGAGTGAACTTGTTTCTATTGCTTATCATCAGCAAGAAAAAATGTACGTTTATTTAATCGATACAACAGGAAATAAACACGACATAATAGAAAAACTTGTACTTAGCGAAAACGAAAAAGAACTTGATAAATTTTATAGTCCAAAATATGGATATGAAGTTTCTTATTTAGATATTTCAAAAGACTATGATGCTGCTTATTATAAGGATAATAAGGAGATTATTCATCTTATGGTCTTTGCATCACGTTATCATGACCTTGAATTTTTAAGAGCTAACAGTCAAATGCTAGAAATATTTACTAACTATTTTAAAATTTAAAACATGTCTTTTCTATTAATGTTAAAATGTTAAGCATGAACATTAATTTTAAAGATTTAGAAAAGAATAAAGAAAACGCAAACGAACCTAAAAAAGGCAATTCTTTTTATCATGGGGAAATCCCTAATATTGATAAGGAAAATTTAACAAATATATTTTTTTATAATAATAAATATCATTGTTTATACTTAGAAAAAGATTCAAATAAATTATTTAGATTAACATCAAATGATTTGTTAAACTATGAGTCTAGTGAAGTTGAATTATCAGAAACTTTAGAAATTTCTAGCATAAAGTTAGGATCATTGATAGATACTCATGAAGGCATTTTGCTTTTCTATATCCAAAAAGTTGGCGAAATTAGTGAAATATCGATAGGAAAAATAAATGATAAAAAAATTGATATTTTATATAAAAACATCATTGATACAGATAAATTAGTAGATGTTGATCTCTCCAAATTAAACAATCCTTTTGCTTTTAAATTAAATAATTTTTATTACTTACTAATTGGAACGAGCGACACAGTTCAAAATTTAGGAAAGATTTTAGTACTTAAAAGCAAAGACTTAAGGAAATTTGATTGTATTTTTGAAATAGGACCTTTTGAAACTTTTGGTGAATCGGTTGAAAATCCATCTTATTGTTTAACTTCAGGAAAAGATGTGATTTTTTATACTTCTGTGTTTTATAAAGAAAATAAAATCATAAAAGAAAACAACTATATGATTTTAAATATTGATTTCGAAAATTTAGATTTCAGCGTATTAAAAGTTGGCAAAATAGATATAAATTCTGATTTATTAATGCCTAAATTCTTTTTAGATAGTGCATTAAATCCATCAATGATAGGGTTGATAAAGGGAGAAGAATTTTTACTTTCTTATCCAAGAAAAATCGTTATTGAAAAAGACAAATTTATTCAAAAACCATCGAAAAGTATCCAAAAAATAATGAATAAGCGAAATGTTTATAACGAAAATCAACTTTTATCTCTTAATTCACTTGTTGCAATTAATGCTGAAGGTGATTTTAAATTGGATTTTCTAAATACACATAATGAAGAAATAATAAGTATTTTATTTAATGAAGGAAGACTTTACTTTAAAAATAAAGATAAAGTTGTATCTAGCAATTGCAAATATAATGATTTAACTTTATTTATGTTTATCGATAGATTTTCAATTGAAATATTTATTAATCATGGTGTTGAAACTTTTACTAGTGAAGTTGATTTTGATGATGATAAATTCTTTATTAAGGTTTTGAATTCAAAGTCAATTAAAAGTATGTCATATAACGGATTAAGGGATGCTTCAAATGAATAATTATAAAAATGGCTTATCAAATAAAGAAGTTGAAACATTAATTAAAGAAGGAAAAACTAATAAGACTAAAAGAGTTAAAGGGAAATCTCATTTAAAAATTATTGTTGAGAGTTTCTTTACTTTTTTTAACATTGTTTTATATGTTCTTGCTCTTGCTTTTCTTTTCTTTGAAATATTTTATCCAAACGGGCTCAAATATATACCGATTACAAAATATGGATTTTTATTTACGATTTTGTGTAATGCAACAGTTTCTATCGTAACTCAAGAAATAAGCAAACATACTTTAGAAAAGATGCGTCTTATTTCTGATCCTAAAGTAAAGGTTATTAGAGAAGGTAAAGAGATACTTATAAATAATGATGATGTCGTTCTTGGCGACACGATAGTTATTAAATCAGGGGAAGTTATTCCTGCAGATTTAATTCTTAAAGAAGGTGAATTATCTGTAAACGAAAGCATGCTTACTGGGGAGAGCAATGCAATTAGAAAAAGAAATGGTGATACTTTATATGCGGGTAGTTATTGTTTAAGTGGATATGGCTATTTAATTGTTGATAAAGTTGGCAAAGACAGATACATATCAACTATTGAAAGCAAAGTTGAAAACATTAAGAAAAAAAGAAGCAAACTTTTAGATAATATTTATAAAATTATAAGAATTTTATTGTTATTTGTTTTACCTTTAACAATAGGCACAGCTATTAAAATGTGGTATGTAGGAACCACATTAACTGATCCTATAAACGGATTACATTTGGTTTTTACACCTGAAGTTATTACTAAAGCTGCAGCAACGCTTGTCGGAATGATTCCAATTGGAATGATTCTCCTTTCATCAATAACACTTTCTGAATCAATAATTAAATTATCAAAAAAGAAAACAATGGTTCAAGAACTCTATGCGATTGAAAATCTTAGTAGAGTCGATACTCTTTGCTTAGATAAAACTGGTACTTTAACTACACAATGTTTTGAATTCGTTGGTGTTATAAAATTTAAAGAGTTTGATGATAGCACTTTAATTTTTAATCATTTTAGCGCTATAAAGGACGTTAATAAAACGGCGTTAGCAATTAAAAAAGAATTTAAAGATTCTAAAATCAAAAAAGAAGTATTAAAAATTGAAGATTTTAGTAGTACTTCAAAATCATCAAAGGTTTTTTATAAAGATGGAACTTTTACAATGATAGGAGCCCCTGAATTTGTTTTTAATGATATTAGAAACATTAATAACGCTAAAGAATATGCAAAAAAAGGTTTTCGTGTGATTGGCATAAAGGAGAATGATGAAGAACTGGGAATAATATTATTGAAAGATGAATTAAGAAAAGGAATTAAAGAAACTCTTAATTATTTTTCAGACTTAAATATTGATATAAAAATTATTAGTGGTGACGATCCTTTAACTGTAAAAGAAATAAGTAAAGAAGCTGGGGTTAAAAATTACGATAACTTTATATCAATGGAAAACGTAAAAATTGAAGATATCAAAACGATTGCAAACAAGTACACTATTTTCGGAAGAACATCTCCAGATCAAAAGCAAGAAATTATAAGATGTTTAGAAAATAACGGAAATACTGTTGGATATGTTGGTGATGGGGTAAATGATGTAACTAGTTTACGCCAAGCTGATTGCTCGATTGCTTTAGAAAATGGAGCTGATTCTACAAAGGCTGTAAGTGATGTTGTACTTTTAGATAATGATTTTTCTCATTTACCTGATGTATTTAAAGAAGGCAGAAGAGTAATTAGAAATATTCAAAGGTCAATTTTACTTTTCTTATCAAAAACTTTCTTTATAGGAATATTTTCTTTTGTAAGTTTATTCCTTCCATACGGGTTGCCTATCGAAATTGAAGCAATTTATATTTATGAATTTATATCTATTGCACTTTGTGGATTATTACTCTCAATTCAAAATTCAATACCTGAAGCAGTTAAAGATGATTTTGTTTCTTCTGTTTTGTGGAATTCGTTCATATTTGGAGCATTCATGTCATTTAGTGGATTTATTCCTATTATTATTAACGCAATTTCATCAATCAATAATTACCAATCCTTGATTGTTGTATTTACGACTATATCAGGTTTGTTAATTTTAATTAAAGTTTGTTATCCTTTTAAAAAATATACGCTTGGAGTCGCTCTAGTTGGAATCGTTTGTTCCATAATTGCAGCACTTGCTTTCCCTGATGTTTTTCTAAATCCAGGATACTTAAAACAAGCATCTAATTTAAAAGAACAGTTCGCTCTAATATTCCATGATTTCTTTAATTTAAATTTATATTTTAATCTTTCGTTTACTGAGTGGATAACAATTATGGTATATGTGATTCTTGCACCTATTGTGTTTTTCTTAATCTTTAAGTTAAAAAGTTATTTAGAGATGAGAAAAGAAGTGGATGGAAAAAATATTTAATGCAATTTATTTTTTCTAGTATGTATAATTAAAATGTTTCAGAGGAGTTCATTATGCCAAGCTTGATAACACACTATTTATTTTCAGAAACGAATTATCATCCAACAAGAGCCTTTATAATTGGCTCACAAGGCCCAGACCCATTCTTCTATTATGGTTATACAACACCTTGGAAAAAGCATATAAAAGAAGTTAGAGACTTTGGAACATATTTGCATAACATCGATAGTTATAAAATGTTTAAATTCCTTATGGAATATGAGCAAAAGAATGATAATGAAAGCAAGGTACTTTTAGAATTTATAAAAGGTATGCTTTCTCATTATGTATTAGATAGAGTGTGTCATCCTTTTATATTTTATAGAACTGGATTTCCATTAAGTGAACATCGTTTTTCTTATAATCATTCAAAATATGAAGATGAAATGGATGTTTATTACGAAGAAAAACTCAAATATTATCCAACTTATAAAGAAGTAGTAGGTATCAATAAAAAAGATTTATTAATGATTTCTAAAATGATGCATGAACTTTCTTTATATTTAGATAAAAAATATATTGATGAAAAAACTTTTTATCGAGCAGTTCGCACTATGAAAACTGCTAATAATATTATTAATTCAAAAGTATTTGGCTTTAGGAAATTTTTATTTTCGCATCTTCTAAAAAGAAGTGTTATTAATACAATGTCACACCCATTTTATAAAAAGATGGATAAAAGCGTTGATGTTGAAAATAATAAACACGAAGAATGGAGAAATTTTGAAGATAATTCATTAATGGGTAATGATTCTATATATGACTTATTTGATAAAGCAAAAATGTCTTTAGATGAAGGACTTAAACTTTTAGATAACTTTGAGAATGATCCTGAAAAACTTAATATTTTCATTAATAAGATTAATCATAACGGCATTAAAGTAGGCCATGAAATGAAATACTACAACGTAGTATATAAATAAACTTAAATTATTCATAAATACATATTAGATAAGAATTTAATATTTTTTTAGTGCATTAATAATGGTTTTACATTATTTAGTTTTTAATATAAAATTAACTAGTAATTAAAACTAGATGATAAAGGAGTAACTTATGCCTGTACATGAAATTGAACTTCCTAACTACAAATTGAGACATGAATTATGGAATTCTATTAGTCATGGTGTTACTGCATTATTCGGAATTGTTGCATTAATTTTAATGATGCTTAAAATATCTGGCGCTTTTGTTGGCGGGGATTTGCATGTTGCATTTAACGATCCATATAGTTATGTTGCTTGTGCAATATATGGATTCGCAATTATAGTTTGTATGACGATTTCTTGCATTTATCATTCTTTAGCAAAAAATAATGGTAAAAGAGTTTTAAGAGTACTTGATCATGATTTTGTCTTTTTACTTGTTGCTGGGACATATACACCATATTGTTTAATTGCAATTAGAAATGCTCCTTTATGGGGAATTGAAGGTACTAATTGGAGCGGTTGGCTAGTATTTGCACTAGTATGGGCACTCCTTGCTCTTGGCGTTACTATGAATTCAATTAATATTAAAAAGTATGCTGCACTTTCTATGATTATTTATATTTGCGCTGGGTGGATGATAATATTAAATTGTGTCGAATTATACAAGATTATTGGATTTAATGGATTCTTATTACTTTTATTTGGTGGAGTAAGTTTTACAATCGGCGCTATTTTATATGGAATAGGAAAGAAGTATAGCGTATGGTTTCATACTGTATTTCATTTCTTTGTATCTATAGGAGTGATATTACAATTCTTAAGTATTTATCTTTATGTTTTATAAAAAACATTTCACGCTTTATGTTAAGTTAGTGACTGCTTGTCCGTTTTCTTTAAGAAATTCATAATTAATTTGTAAATGAAAAGCAATTGCAAACATTCAAAATTTTTGCAATGGTAAATAAAAATATAAAGTCATAAGTTTTAAATTAGATTTTATTTTTTACTAAAAAGTAAATGTTTATAAGGTACTTTAGTAGGGAACTGGTTTAAAAATAATTGAGAATTACAAGGTTTTTGCTTCTGTCAAGCATTTTTTATGCTTTTTTCAAAAAACTTTAGTACTAGAAAACTACTAGTTAACTACTTTTTTTAAAATTTAAAGCATTACTATTGTTTTTGTTAAATTAAATATATAAGATATGTTAGCAACCTTTCGCAAAGGGTTAAAATAGAGGAGAAGAAAATGAAGATTTCAGGTTTTCAAAAGTTAACTTTATTAGATTTTCCTAACCAAATTGCTTGCACAGTTTTTACTTGTGGTTGCAACTTTAAGTGTCCTTTTTGCCAAAATTCATCACTTGTAATTCCTGGCTGTGAAGTACCTGTGATACAAGAGGATGAAATTCTTGAATTTCTTAAAAAGAGAAAAGGAATATTGGATGGAGTATGCATTACTGGTGGAGAACCAACTCTCCAAAATGGACTAAAAGATTTTATTATTAAGATTCGAAATCTAGGCTTTAAAGTAAAACTTGATACTAATGGTTATAATCCAAAAGTGTTAGAAGAATTATTTAAAGAAAATTTAATTGATTATGTTGCGATGGATATAAAGAATTCATTAAGAAAATATTCAACTACTTGCGGCTTAGAGAAAATGGACTTAAATAATATTACCAAATCAATAAAATTGATTATCAATAGCAAAATTGACTATGAATTTAGAACTACTGTGATAAAAGAATTTCACGATTTGGCTGACTTCGAAGAGATAGCATTAATGCTTAAAGGAGCGAAAAAATATTTCTTGCAGCAGTTCAGAGACAGCGAGACATGCATAAAAAGAGGTTTGCATGCATGTACAAAAGAGGAAATGCAAACATTTGTTAATAAACTTAATGAAAATGGAATTTATACTGAAATACGAGGAATTGAATAGGGGGAGATAAGATGATTAAAGTTATTAAAAGAGATGGCAGTAAGGTGATGTTTGACATCACAAAAATTTCAAAAGCTATAAGTAAAGCATTTGGATCAGTGAATAAGGCATATGATGAGAGCCAAATTAATATGCTTGCTCTTCAAGTTAGTTCTAGATTTGATTCAAGAATTCATGAAAACGAAATTTCAGTTGAAGATATTCAAGACTTAGTCGAACAAGTATTAATGGAAGCAGGCTTTACTGATGTCGCTAAAAGTTATATTCTTTATAGAAAAAATCATGAAAAAATCAGAAATAATAATACATTATTAGACTATAAAAAGATTGTCGACAACTATATTAAAGAAGCAGATTGGAGAGTTAAAGAAAACTCAACTGTTACTTATTCTATTGGTGGATTAATTTTATCAAATAGTGGAGCAATCACAGCTAACTATTGGTTGAGTGAAATCTACGATGAAGAAATCGCAAATGCACATAGAAATGCAGATATTCATTTACATGACTTGAGTATGTTAAGCGGATATTGTGCTGGATGGAGTTTAAAACAACTTATCGTTGAAGGACTCGGTGGAGTAACTGGAAAGATAACGAGCGCACCTGCAAAACATCTTTCTGTCTTATGCAACCAAATGGTCAACTTTTTAGGAATTATGCAAAATGAATGGGCTGGCGCTCAAGCATTCTCATCATTTGATACATATCTTGCTCCATTTGTTAAAGTTGATAATTTATCATATGAAGAAACAAAGAAATGCATTGAATCATTTGTTTATGGTTGTAATATCCCTGCAAGATGGGGTACACAAGCACCATTTACAAATATTACATTAGACTGGGTGGTTCCAGCAGATTTAGCTGATATGCCATGTATTGTTGGTGGAAAACCACAAAACTTCACTTACAAAGATTGTAAGAAAGAAATGGATATGGTTAATAAAGCATTCATCGAAACTATGATCGAAGGTGATGCTAATGGCAGAGGATTCCAATATCCAATCCCAACATATTCAATTACAAAAGATTTTGACTGGTCAGATACTGAAAATAATAGATTATTATTTGAAATGACAGCAAAATATGGAACACCTTATTTCTCAAACTACGTTAATAGCGATATGCAACCTAGCGATGTTAGAAGTATGTGCTGCAGATTAAGACTCGACTTAAGAGAATTAAGAAGAAAGAGTGGCGGATTCTTCGGAAGTGGTGAATCAACAGGATCAATTGGTGTTGTTACAATTAACCTTCCAAGAATTGCTTATCTTGCTGAAAATAAAGAAGATTTCTTTGTTAGACTTGACCACATGATGGATATATCAGCAAGATCACTTTCTGTTAAGAGAAAAGTTATTACACAATTATTAAATGATGGTTTATATCCATATACAAAACACTATTTAGGAACATTCAACAATCACTTCTCAACAATTGGATTGGTTGGTATGAACGAAGTTGGTTTAAATGCTAATTGGCTTAGAAAAGATTTAACACATAAAGAAACACAAGACTTTGCTGTTGAAGTATTAAATCACATGAGAAATAGACTTGTTATTTATCAAGAACAATATGGCGATTTATATAACCTTGAAGCAACACCAGCAGAGTCAACAAGCTATAGACTTGCAAAACATGATAAAGCTAAATATCCAGATATCATTACAGCAAGTGAAAATGGAAAAACCCCATATTATACAAATTCATCACACTTACCAGTTGGATTCACAGATGACATCTTTACAGCTTTAGATGTTCAAGATAGATTACAAACTTTATATACAAGTGGAACAGTCTTCCATGCATTCTTAGGCGAAAAATTACCTACATGGAAGTCAGCTGCTGAACTTGTTAGAAAGATTGCAGAAAACTATAAGCTTCCTTACTACACAATGTCACCAACATATTCAGTTTGTAAAGAACACGGTTATTTAAAAGGCGAACAATTTATCTGTCCAAAATGTGGTAAGAGAACTGAAGTATATTCAAGAATTACTGGCTACTATAGACCTGTTCAAAACTGGAACGATGGTAAAGCAGAAGAATATAGAGAAAGAAAAACATACAACATTAAGACTTCAAAATTTGATCCAAAAGTTGATGGAACAATTAACCATGATTGTGACTGTGGATGTGAACATGAACATGAAAACCATGAAGAAGCAAATAATGTTTCTATGAATACTTCAAGCGAATTCATCTTATTCACAACACCAACATGTCCAAACTGTAAAATGGCTGAAAAAATCTTTGAAAAGAAAGGCATTAAATATAAAACAGTCGATGCTACTCAAAGACAAGATTTAGTTGAAAAATATAACATCTCTACAGCACCTACATTGCTTGTTGAAAGTGCAAAAGGTGAAGATATGATTATTCCAACTTTACCTAAAATCATGAATTTTATAAGCAAATAAGAAATAAAGAGGATAAATTATAGTGAACTATAAAATATCCTCTTTTTGTTTACTCTATCTATTAAAAAAGAGGACGCAAGTTGCGCCCTCTATTTAATTAATGAGGTAAATATTTATCGTAGCCTCTGAATTTGAAAGCTTTTGTTTCACTGAATTTAAGATTTTCTTCACCAGTGACTTTGTTCTTCCAGTCATTAGCTTTTTCATCCCATTCTCCAACTCCGTTTGTTTTTGTAAGGTCATAATAACCTTTCATTGTTGGTGAACCAGAGAATTCAAAGTCATTTTCACCATGCGATTTGAAACACATAGTTCCATTAACGGCGTTCCAATAGACTCTTAAGTTAGCCATGATATTAGGAATTTGGTAAATTCTTTCGATAGCTTCAGCTGCAGGATGTCCTGAAACTGCATTAAGGTTTTTATTATTTGATGGGCTTGGTGCAGTTGGGGCTTGTCCGTAGGTTCCTCTTGGAATAGCTGCGCTAATTGCAACTCCTTTTGGATTTAATTTATTCATGAAAGCTTGAGTATTTGAACCATGGCTTCCGTGATGGCTTGCCTTGTAAAGAGTAACGTTAGGAAGATCAACTTTTTTCATTAATGATTCTTCAGAATCTTTTGTCAAATCACCAGCAGTAAAGAATGAAAAATCCTTGTAAGAAAATAATGCAGCAACACTATATGGGTTACTTGATTTTGATTCATTATTTTTACAATATGAATTAGTATCTAAGATATCAACATAGAATTCGCTTGTTAAATAGTATCTCGAAGTAATTCCGTCTGTAAAATTAACACAATCATAAGCTGTATGGTATAAAGCGCCTTTTTCTATAAATTCAGCTTTTTTCTTTGAATAAGGTGTATTTTGAATTCCACCGTAGTCAATGATTGTTGAAATATGTTTAATGTTGGATAAAGCATTAGGAAGACCACTAATATGATCGCTATCACCATGTGTAGCAATAAGCAAATCAAGTGTATCATCATCACCCATTTTTTCTTTTAAGAATGTACTTGCATATTTTCCATCATAAGCTTCGCCACCATCAATTAAGATATCGACGTTGCCTTTTTTGATGTAAATGCAATCTTCATACATTTGTCGCATTTCGATGAAATAAATTTCAACTGGTTCGTCTGAACCTTCGTTTCCTTTAAAGATTGGGTCATCTTTTGTAAAACCAGTTCCAACGCCATCTTGGTGAACGTTTTCTTTAACGTTAACAAATACGCTACTTCTTAAAGAAGAATATTTTGAGGAAGCTGCAGTGATAATAGCAGTTCCATATGATTTTGCTAAAAATCTTCCGTTATTTTCAATTGATACGATATTTGAATCGCTACTTGTCCATGAAATAGTTTCAAGAACTGAACTTGCTTCAGCTGGTAAATCTAATGTAAATGTATCAGTATCTCCAACTATTACATCTTTTGAATCAACTGCTTTGCCATCAAGCATGATTTTCATGCTTGATGGGATATTATTTAAATCAGTTCCTCCACATGAGGTAACAGCAAATACTATTAAAGAAGAAAATGTTAATAAAGTCTTATTTCTTATCATTATGCTTTTACCTTTAATAATCTAATACTATCAATATTAATTGTAGATGTTGAAGACCTTGCTCTATAGTTGAGAGCAACTCTTGTAGTAGCGTTAGCATTAGGAATTTCAACACGGAATGTTTCTAATTCATAACTTGTTGCAATAGCATCTCTATCTTCGATATTTTTCCAAGTTGCACCTGAGTCATTTGAGTATGAAACGTAAACTTCTGCACCATGTGCATGAGCATTGAATGTAGCTAATTTGAATTCGATCATTGAGAAGTCGTAATCTTTTTCAAGTCTGATAATACCTGATTTTGTTTGATCGGCTTTATCGCATTTTAATCTAGCTGCGAACTTACCTTCTTTATGGTCTCCGGTATCACCTGCGATTAAGCAATTTGTCATAAACCATTTTGTTTTTGGAGTTCCGAGGTTAACTGTGTTATCGCCTTTATCAGTATATCCTGGTCTTTCAGCACTGACGTTACCTTGGCCTCCTTCTTTTAGTGTACAATCTTCAAAATCTAATGTATGTACTTCGCTTAAATTGTCATCATTCTTAGGGAAGACAGTAACGACAAATGATTTTGTAGCTTTTGCTTCTTTATAAGTTAATGTTGCAGTTAATTTTACAGTTAACATAGTATCACCATGAGTGATTGTTCCATCAGCTGAGACTGCTGCATTGTCTGATTCCCATGAAATTGTTGAACCTTCAAGACTTGCAAGTGTAGTTGGGAGATCAACTTTAGTTATATCTTTTGTATAAGATGATTTAATTGAAATTTCTTTAACATAAAGATCAGCTTTTTCTTGATCTGATAATTCTGTGATAGCGATATCTTTTGTATTTAAAACTGTGATTTGATTTTTTGGTTTTCCGTAACCGAATGCATTCATATATCCCTTAGCAGAAAATTTTTGTCCGACAACTGCACTTTCGAACATTTTTCCAAATGCAGTGAATTCATCAGCGCTCATAAAGTCATTGTCAATTCTAATTGTGCTTTCGTTCTTTCCAATAGCAAATCCAACTGAGAAATCTTTTTTTAAGTTTGTTGGAATTGAAGTGATTACAGCATCTTTAAAGTTAACGATACCACCTTGATATGAAGCCATAGTATTTAAATCACCAAATTTGAGTGATGAAATATCTGTAGTTACATAGTCAACTTTTTCATCAATTGCTTTAAAAACTTCTGCATTTGAAATTTCATGTGTACCATTAGCAACTTTCTTTGTTCCACCGACTTCATAAACTTTGCCAATTTCTGGGACACCAAGAGCAGCTTTTTGTTGATATACTAAGATACCAGCTTTGCCATTACTTAAATAATATGTAACACCTTTTTCGCCATTAGCACAAATAGCAGTACATGTTCCTTTAACTTTTAATTTTTCATCCTTTTTAGCAGCTAAATATTCATCAACTGTTGAAACTTTTACTGTGTTCCAATCAACATCAGGATTTTCTGGCGTATCTGGTCCAGCTTGGCCAGCTTTAACTGTAAATTCTTTTGTTGCTTTAATTAAAGAATCTTTTTTACTTGTAGCAGTAACTTTAACAGTACCCGCTTTAAGAGCTTTTAATTGTCCTGCGACATTGATTGTTGCTATTTCAGTATTATTAACTTCCCAGAGAACATCATTGCTTGCACCTTCTGGTGTTGTTCTAACTGCGAGTTGTACAGTTTCGTTAATATCAAGTTCTGTTTTTGAAGCGACGATATCTAATTTAGTTAAAACGATTTCAGCTTTTGTGATTGTAACAGGGTAAGTTGCTTTGACTGCTTCATCACTCCATGATGTTGCGACAACATTGACATTGCCTTCTTTAGTTGCAGTGAATAAACCACTTTCTGAAATTGTTGCTGCGCCAGTAAGAGGTGCGATTGTCCAATTAACTTTTTGTTCAACGCCTTCTGGCGCGACGACTGCTGAGAATTGTAAAGTTTCTCCGACCTTGACAGAGTTCTTATCCCCTACAGCCTTAATTGTAATATTAGTTGGTTTTGGTGCAGTTTGTTGACCACATGCTGATAAAGCTATGGAGCCAAGTGCGAGTACGATTGTTAAACAGCTTTTTCTTTTCATTAAATTATTCTCCTTATAGATTGAAAAAATTTCTCATTTACTTTTTGGGGATCATGAAACATGATAAGGGGTAGAAGTTAATAAGACGTCAAATAACAAATCGAAATGTTTTTCATTTCTTTAAATATTGTACAAAGTTGTGAGATGCATTTTCAACCTAAAAAAGTCAAAGAGCGATTTTTAATCCGGCTTTAATGTGCAAAAGATTTATCTTTACGATTAAGCGCCAAGTAGTGCCTATCCGATATAAATAGTATTTTTTTGGCAAATGATATAAAATTACAGCATGGAAATAGCAAAAAAAGAACCTTCGAGTGTTAAAGGTGTTTTATATTTATGCTTACTAGGTATAGCTGTAATTCTATCTTTATTTTATGGGAATATATTAACTGCTAATATCGGAAGTTTTCCTGATTTTACTGTATTTGGAAAAGCATTTCCTCTTTGGTTAATAATTTTAATTCCTTCAATTATTACATTGCTTTATGTGTTTGCAATTATTATTGCCTCTCATAATGATTTATTTAAAGGAAAGAAGAATCAGTGGGCATTCATAATGATTTTTATTATCCTTATTATATATATGGGATGCTTAATCTTTTTAAAAGATTTGACTCATCTATATGCTGATGGATTCCCAAACGAACAAAATACACCAACATTAAATGAAAAAATATGGTCATTATTAACTTTTTATTTATCTACTTTAATGATTTATTCATTTTTCTTCTTATTTAAACCAGTTAAAGGCTATAGAAAATTTTTAACAATTTTATTAGGCTCAATGATTTTATTCACTGTAAGTGCTTGTATTTATAGTGTAATCAAAGAACAAACAGCTTATATAGATTTCTTTAAATACGGTTTCATTTTTAAAGATGGAACAGTTACAGCACGCTCATTTTTTGCAATTGGTAATGTTTTTGGGCATCTTTGCTATATTGCAATTGTATCAATTCTTGTTCTATCAGTTCTTTATAAAAAATGGATTTTTATATTTTCAATATTTTTTATACCTTTTATTGTTGTTTCTCGTTGTAGAGCTGCAACACTATCAACAATGACTTTATATTTCTTCTATTTTATCTATTCATACCTTTCATCATTTAAAAAACATAAGATTTTATGTTCAATAATTACAATTATTTTAGTTGGTGGAATTACCTATCTTTTATTAGACGCATACATATTTAAAATGATTCGAATTAAAGATGGTGAATCAATGATTTATTTAATAGATATTTTTGATTTATTTAAGAGAGTTTTAATAAATGATAGATTAGAACTTGTTAAAACCGTTCTTCAAAATGCTAATTGGTTAGATTTAACTCTTGGAACTGGCTATGGACTTGGATTTATTTTCCCAAGAACTTATGGATATATTTACTACATGCATGACACAATTTTTGAATATTTAGTGCATGGTGGTGTACCTTATCTAGTATTTATTATTTGCATTTACGCTTTGATGCTCTATAAAGCTATAAAAATGTATAAATACAATAAGAAAATCTTAGGTTATTTTGTTGCTATATCGTTATCTCAAGTAGTTTATGGATTCTTTGAATCTATGCCAATGCTATTTGGTGATTTCTTTGGTGGATGCTTTGGAATGTTCTTCGTATTAATTATTAATCTTGAATATGATAAAGCAATTGGAAGAAAGTATATTATTGAAAGATTTGGATCCAAAAAATTTGAATGTGAACTTGAATTACATTATTCAATGTATGATTATGAAAAAGATAAATTCCCTGAATTAAATAATATGTTAATTAAATTACAAGAAAGCATTATTGAAAAGATGAAAAAAGATAAAACTAAACACTTAAATGTTGTAGTTTTACTCGGCTCAAAAGAAAAAGTTTTCTTAAATGGTTATATGAGCGATCCAAGCAATTATGAAAAAGATTATAAAGCAATTTACTATAAAGCTAATGACACTTATTATATATTTTATTCAGAGTTATTAAACGGAAAGAAGTGAGGTGATTATATGAGTGAAAAAAAGGAACATTTCGTAAATAAAAATACCGTTTGTGGTCTTATAGGATTCGTGTTTGCTTTAACTTCGCTTATATTTAGTTGCTTATCTTTCGTTTTTTGGTATTTAAGTATTGTTGCTTTAATGTTTGCTGTTGCAGGAATTGTACTTTGTGCGATTGGCGTGAACATCTCTAAAGATAATACAAAAGGTGGCCGAAGCTATTCAAACTTTGGCTTAGCTTTAAATGTTATTTTATTTATCGTAAGTTTTGTTATCTTTGTAATTTATTTAGCAATTCTTACTAATGTATTTGGTGGCTAAAATCTTAAAACAAGCGAGATTTGCAAGGTTTTTCACTAAAAAAATAAAAATTTAATACACATCAATACATTAAAACATTTTGTTTCTTCTTATATTTAAACAATAAAACTAAAAGTATTTAAAAATCTTTTAGTTAATGACTTAATAAAAAAAGAATCAATGGATTTCTAGTAAACAGTCAAGCTGTAAGAGTTTTGAGAGGTCGAAATTTTCGCCTCAATAATCAACCATTGATTCTTTAATATTATAGTTAACGTTTATTAAAAAAGCAAAGACAAAAATATTATTATTTTTTTGACGTTATCGTGAAAAAGTTCAAGGTTTTAACTCTTTACTTAGCTGAATCGACAAGATTTTTTAAGCTGTTAAATGGTCTATATCCGCTTGAACTTGTAACAACTGCACCATCTTTAAATAAAATTAAAGTTGGGACAGCTCTAATTCCGAAATCTCCAGCAACTTCAGGACATTCATCAACATCAACTTTAATTACGTTTATTGATGCATCAACTTCAGCAAGCTTTTCAAGCTCAGGTGTAAGCATTCTGCATGGACCACACCAAGTTGCATAGAAATCAACTAATGTAATTCCTTTTGATACTAATTCTTTGAAATTTTGTTCTTTTGATATGTGTATTAACATAAAATTATCCTCCTATTAATGTAGTGAGATATATCACTAAATAAATAATACTAATGTGTAGAGGGTAAAACAAATAATATGCATTTTTAACAATCTTATTAGATTTTCCAAGTTTTCCGTTATATTCAATAATAAATAATGCACTTAAAATGAAATAAGTATTAATAGCAAAGTCAGTATTTAAATTAACTGTTGAATAAGTTAATAAATACATTATTAAAGAAACAGTGGCTAAAGCAATCGCATAAGATCTAGTTCTTAATTCAAGATTGACTTTTTTAATATCTATTAATTCAATATTTGATTCATCAACGTTTTTATAAGCAAGACTTTTATAAATATAATTAACAATTAAATAAGAAATTAAAATCAGAGGAGTGACTAAAGAATATTGACTTAAAATTCCTGAAAATATTGATTTAGTTATGTTTGATAAAGGAATCATATCGCTTTGAATAAAGATACATAAAGTAAAATAAGCTAAAGGCAATATAGCGAGGCATTTTATATACATCTTTTTATGGTCTAGTAAATACAAAACGAGTAAAAAGAGAATTAAATCTATAAAAACGTTTCCAACTTTATAAAGGATTGAAGATAAATGCATAGATGGAATTAATGAAAATGTCATTAAAAAAGCACCAATAACTAATGCCATTGTTCCTAATCTAAGAAAATATTTTTTGATATTTTTAGTGTTATGATATCCTTCAACAATTAAAAATAAGAAGATAGGAAGAGATAATCTGCCAATAATTGAAAAGACATAACTTGTGATATTTATAGCTTCAACTTCTGGATAAAAAAGAAGAAGTATTTTTCCAAGATGATCGAAAAACATCGATATACATGCAATTATTTTTAGTGCATTATTTGATAAAAATTTTTTAATCATATTAGTTAAGTAATGAAAGTAAAATTTGTAATCCAATTGCAATAAAGTTATTTGTAATATGAGCAATCATTGAAGCCCCAATTCCTTTATAGTCATAGAAGTAACAAAGTAAAACACCAGCAACAATATAAGATGGAATATTAATTAATTCTCCAACGATATCTCCACTTAAAAAATTAAAGTGAATAAAGCCAAAAATGACAGCTGTTAAGAAATAGGCAGCAACTCTATTCCAACGTTTAAGCAATGTAAATAAACCTAATCTATAAGTAAATTCTTCACAAATTGGACCTAAAATTCCAAAAATTATTAAAGATAAGAGCGGAAATGAAGTAGTGATTGAATCAATTGCAGCTTCGTTATCATTGACTCCGCTATCTCTAATTAAGTTCATTAATGAAGAAACAGTGCTACTTGCAATCATTAATAAAAATCCAAAACCAAGACCATAAAGAAGTGTTTTATTTTCTTTAAAATCTTTAAAGAATTTAGTTATATCTTTTCCTGCAAAGATTAAAAATCCACCAAATAGCATGATGTAGCAAGAAAAGTTTATAGCAGAACTAGCAGCTCCACTTGCTAAAAAATACCAATTTGATGATACAACTGCGATGATTTGAAGAAGATAAGCAATTAATTTTAGGCCTAAAAATCCAAAGAGGAAAAATATCAAGGATTTAACCCAATTTAAATCTAAGGCTTGACTTTTAAAATCAGTGAAACGAGCACGTTTAAGTTGTGCTGCGTTTCCGTTAGCATCAATTATGTCTGAAGGATTTACATCAATTGTTGTTTTTTCTTCTTTTGTTTGGTCATAACCACAATAAGGACAAAAATTAGAGTCTTTATCGATGAGTAAACCACACTTTTTGCATTTAACTTTTTCTTTCATATCTTAATTATTATATAATTAAAAAAGTATTTATGTTAAAGAAAAGTACGATACAAGAGAAATATGTCGCATACCTAGAGGTAGAAAAAAGTAAATTTTATGGAATTTTGATTCCTTGCAATACAAAAGAAGAAGCTGAAAGCATAATTATTGATGTAAAAAAGGAATATCCTAAAGCAAGACATTATTGTTACGCTTATAAAATAGATGATTTAGAAAAATTTAGTGATGATGGTGAACCTAGTGGAACAGCTGGGAAGCCAATTTTATCAGCATTAAATTATGCAAATTTAACAAATGTAGTTTTAATTGTTGTTAGATATTTTGGTGGAACGCTTTTAGGAAGCGGAAGACTTTTAAGAACATATACTAAATGTGCAGCAGATGCAACAAAAGGCGCAAAAATTTGCAATTTAGTTGAATGCAAAAAGGTTAGAGTGTGTTTAGATATTGAAAACTACAACTTATTTAAAAGTTTTCTAGAAAAAAGTCATTTTAAAATCATAAATACATATTTTAATGATAAAATAACAATGGATTTTTTATTACCTAGTGATTCAAACATTGATATTGAATCTTTATTTGATAAAAAAGTAAAAATTGTTGCTTGTATAGATTATTGTTATAAGGAGGTAAAAGAATGATAAAAGTTATGCATGATGATCATAATTCTTCAGGAAATTGTTCTGGAAATTGTGATGGAAACTGTGAAAATTGCTCAGAAAATTCTAGCGAACGTTGTAGTGGTGATTGCGATCACTGCAGTGGAAACTGTGAACATGGTTCAGGAATACAAAAATGTAAACCAAATCAATTTACAAAAATTAAAAAAATAATTGGTGTTGTTAGTGGAAAAGGTGGTGTTGGAAAAACATTTGTTACATCTTTACTTGCTAGTTACCTCAATAAAAAAGGATTAAAAGTTGGTGTTTTAGATGGAGATATCGTTGGTCCATCAATTCCAAAAGGCTTCAATATTCATGAAGCTGCATATGGTGATGAAAATAAATTAATTGTTCCTGCAATGACTAGAAGTGGAATTAAAGTAATTTCATCAAATATGATGCTTGAAAACGAAGATGATCCAATTATTTGGAGAGGAGGTTTAATTTCAAGTTTACTAAAACAATTTTATACAGATGTTAATTGGGGTGAATTAGAAGTTTTACTTATCGATATGCCACCAGGAACAGGTGATGTAACTTTAACTACTTTCCAATCATTACCACTTGATGGAATTATTGTTGTTACTTCTCCACAAGATTTAGTTTCTTTAATTGTTAAAAAAGCTATAAATATGGCTAAAATGATGAATATTCCTATCCTTGGATTAGTTGAAAATATGTCATACGTTTTATGCCCTGATTGTGGAAAGAAAATTGAAATTTATGGCAAGAGTAAATTAGATTTACTAGCAAAAGAAACTGGCTTAACTCCACTTTGTAGACTTCCAATTAAAGAAGGAACTAGTGAATTAATTGATGCTGGTAAAATTGAAGATGTCCAAATGGATGAAATCTTACCTGCAATTAATGCAATCTTAGATTAGGTAATTTTTATGATAGACGGAAAAGAATGTGCTTTAAGAAGAGACAAATTATTTGAAACACTTCAAAACGATTCAATCGTGATTCTTTATGCTGGAGTCAGTATAAAGAAAAGCGCATATCAATATTACGATTTTAGAGTAAATTCTAATTTTTATTATTTAACTAATATTTCTCAAGAAGGCTCAATCTTGTTAATTTCAAAACAAGATGGAATTGTATCAGAATGTCTATTTATTAATGAAAATGATCCAAATTTAGAAAAATGGGTTGGAAAAAGACTCACTTTAGAAGAAGCAAAAGAAGCTAGTGGTATTAATAATGTTTTAAGTCTAAATATGTTTAATAGTGAATTAGATCTTTTACTACAAAAGAAAAAGAGCGCACTTGAAAGAATTAAATATATTTATTTAGATCTTGAAAAAGAAAATATTCTTGAAGATTTTAATACAACAGAGAATGTAAAAATGTTTCTTTCATTAAATTATCCATGGCTTGAATTTTACGATATTTATCCACAAATTGTTGCTTTAAGACAAACAAAAAGTAATGGTGAAATTGTAGAAATTAAAAATGCTATCAGTGATATAAACATTGGTATTAAAGCTGTTTTAAAAAGGATAAGAAGTGAAGTTTACGAATATCAACTTGCAAGCTTATTTGATTATACAGTTAAAGACTATTCAAATGCTCAAATTGATAGAAAAACAATTGTTTCTTCGGGTGTAAATTCATGTTCTTTAGGATATAAAGAACTTAATAGAAAAATTAAAAATAACGATTTAGTTATGATTGAATGTGAAACAAAAAGTAATGAATATTCAGCTTCTATTACAAGAACTTTCCCGGTTGGAAAGTCATTTGATGATAGCAATATTGAAATTTATAAATTAGTTTTAAACGTTAATAAAATGTTAATTTCTATGATTCATCCAGGTATAAATTTAACTGATTTAAACAAAATTGCAATTAAAAACCTTGCAGAAGGCCTTGTTAATTTAGGAATTATCAATAACGAAAGTGAAATAAAAAAATATTTCTATCATCCTGCAGTAGCTCATATTGGTCTTGATAATCCTGAACCAATTGATCCTAATGCACCTTTAACTTCTGGTAGTGTTCTTTTAGTTCAACCTGCTGTTTATATAAAAGAAAAAGAATTAGGTATTAGAATTAAGGATGTTGTTTTAGTTACTGATGATGGAAGTTACTGTGTTTCAAATTCAATAATTAAAGAAATTGATGATATTGAAAAGGCAATGGGTTCAAGATAATGAAATATAAATATGTATTTTTTGATTTCAATGGAACATTATTGGATGATACTGATTTATGTTTTGACATTGAAAATGAATTATTAGAAAAATGTGGTCATAAAAAGATAAGCAAAGAATTTTATTTAGATCATTTTTCATTTCCAATCGAAAATTATTATAAAATTATCGGTTTTACTTTTAAGGAAATTGATTATCCATCAATTTGCACATACTTCACAAATGAATACAATAAACGTGAAAAAACCGAAAGCGCATTATTTCCTGGCGTTTTAGAAATGCTAAAAGAAATTAGAAAATTAGGATATAAAACTTTTGTTTATAGTGCTGCAGAAAGCAAAATGCTAGAAGCTCAACTTAAGTATTATGGCATTCTTGATAATATTAACGGCTACATCGGAACTGATAATATTTCTGGAATTAGTAAACTCGATTATGGAAGAATGTTTATTGAAAAAAATAAGATTGATCCTAGTGAATGCATAATGTTAGGAGACACACTTCATGACTATGAAGTATCTACAAAATTAGGTTTCACACCAGTTCTATTTTCAGGTGGTCATAATAGCTTAAATTTATTAAACGAAGTTGATTCTAAAAAAGTTTCATCTCATAAAGAGTTTTTGGAGATGTTAAAAACCCCTACATTTGGTGAAAAATAAAATTTTCATGCACTTTTGTTAGTGATTTCCATATATCACAGTATGGATTTTAGCAATTATTTTAGAAAAGATAGAAAAGAAAAATCTATCTTTTTTTAATGTTTATTGGTGTTAAAAAAGAAACATTATTTGTATAATTTACCTGTCTTTCGAAAATAAAATTATTTTGTAGTACTTTTTAAGTCTATTGAGC
>ENA-UOJH01000685-UOJH01000685.1-human-gut-metagenome-genome-assembly--contig:-C148-NODE-685-length-29733-cov-7.176494_pt1 | contig 29733 bp, 37 predicted proteins | sample MGYA00242345_ERZ723892 | MGnify/ENA metagenome assembly ERZ723892 | reverse complement strand
AATTTTGCAGTGCAAAATAGCCTATATATAATAGCTATAACTGCAGCATGTGTGATGGGGTCTCCCAGAGGATGGGGCGAACACAGCCCCCATCCCTCCGGGGAACCCTCCCCATCACGTTGGCCGAACAAAAAGAAAGAACGAGGTGAAACGAACGTGCAATTTTTGCCCATTGCTCAATTCTTCCTGCCCATGAAGCCGCCCACCACCACCCACAACGCCAAGGAGCTGCACGCCTACATGAAGGGCGGCAAGCCCTGTGCCGTGCTCCACGACAGCGCCGAACTGAAAGCCGCCCGGGCCAAGCTCCATGCCTACCAGGCACCCCCTGCACCGGAGCAGCCCGTGCCCGCCGGGAAGCCAGTGCGGCTGGTGGTCAAGTGGTGCTTTGCCCCCGAGGGCCACCCGGACGGCAGCTGGCGCACCTCCAAACCTGACACCGACAATCTGGAAAAGGCCCTCAAGGACGAGATGACCCGCCTGCACTTCTGGCACGATGATGCCCAGGTGTGCAGCGAGATCGTGGAGAAGTTCTGGTCGGACCCCTGCGGTGTGTTCGTGCGTGTGGAGGTGTGGGGATGACGGATTATAAAACGGTCAAGGCATGGTTCCAGCAGTGCCGGGACGGCGCTGCCGCCGTGAAGGCCCAGAAGCAGAAGATCCAGCGCATCCGGGATGCTGCCGAGAAATGCACCCAGAGCCTGAACGGAATGCCCACGGGCGGAAGTTCCGGTGATAAGGTCGGAGATGCCGTTGCCCGGCTGGATGCAGAGGAACGGGAGTTGAAGCAGATGGAGCAGCGCCTTGCACTGCTGAAGATGAATGCCACCTGCAGGGCCTACACCGGGGCCGTAGACCCCGAGACAGTCCGGCAGGGTGACTGCATCCGGATGTTTTACATCGAGAACAAGCACCAGCCCGCCATCGTGGAAGCTCTGGGGCTGTGCGAAAATTCCGAGGTCTCAAAGATTATCCGCCGAGGCTGTGAGCGGCTGGCTCTGCTCTGGGATACACTGGAATGATTCCACATCACATCCATCCTGCATCCATGTGCAAAACACCCCATTTGTGATATTCTGGGTACAAGCGGAACCGCGCAAAGCGGTGCGCCGCTTCAAAGCAGCCTCCTGAGTACCTCCATAATGAATTGCTCCTTTTGGACCTTTTGCCGCTTAACAGCATTTTTCTCCTTCTTGTGCTTTGCAGGCTGCTTTCAAAGATCACACTTGCCGTTCCGGGCTGTCCCGGGGCGGCTTTTTTGTACCCTGACGACGAGAGTGGTGGTGAGGATGACCGACAAGCAGGCGCGGTTCTGTGAAGAATATATGATCGACCTGAACGCGACCCAGGCGGCCATCCGTGCCGGATACTCCCCAAAGACGGCCAACGAGCAGGCGGCACGGCTGTTAGCGAATGTTAGTATCCAGAACCGCATCGCACAGCTTCAGGCCGAGCAGAGCCGCCGCACCGGCGTGTCCGCTGACCGGGTGGTGCGAGAGCTGGCCAAGGTGGCGTTCGTCAACGCGGGCGACCTCATCGATGCTAGGACGGCTTCCCTGAAAAGCGATGCCGCACCGGACGATCTGGCCGCTGTGCAGTCGGTCAAAATCAAGACCTTCGGAGAGGACGGTCTGGAGCAGGAGGTCAAGCTGGCCGACAAGCTGAAAGCCCTGGATCTGCTGGGCAGGCACCTGGGAATGTTCAACGGCGTGTCCGGCGATGCTTCCGATCAGCTGGCCGAGGCCCGCAAGATCCTGGGAGGAGTAGACAGTGTTATCGACTAAGCAGAAAGAATATCTTGCTTCCTGTTCACACCGGTGGAACCTGAAAGTTGGGGCTACCGGTTCCGGCAAGAGCTGGCTGGACTATGCCGTGGTCATTCCCCAGCGCCTTCTGGCTCTGCGGGGTGAGGGCGCAGCGGTAATGCTGGGCAACACACAGGGCACCATCAGCCGGAACGTTTTGGACCCCATGCGAGAGATCTGGGGCGAGGCCCTTGTGGGAACCATCAGCAGCGACAACACTGCCCGGCTGTTTGGCCGCCGGGTCCACATTCTGGGCGCGGACAGCAAAAAACACGTTGCCCGTATTCAGGGCATGACCATCGAGTACGGTTACGGCGATGAGATGACCACCTGGGATGAAGACGTGTTCCAGATGCTCAAGACCCGCCTGCGCTGTCCTCATTCCCACTTCGACGGCACAGCTAACCCGGACAGTCAGGAGCATTTTCTCAAAAAGTTCATTGATGACCCCGAGGTGGACATCTTCTGCCAGACCTCCACCATCGACGACAACCCCTTTCTCCCGCAGGAGTTCGTGGATCACCTGAAGCACGAGCTGGCCGGGACTGTCTATTACGACCGCTTCATTTTGGGCAACTGGTGCAACGCGTCTGGTTTGATCTATCCCTTCTTTTCGCTCTGCCCGGATCCTTATCTCTTTCACGGCAGCGCGGCAGGTGTGGACGGACGGTTCTATGTGTCCATCGACTACGGCACCCACAACCCCTGTTCCATGGGCCTGTGGGTTATACATGAAGGAAAGGCCCTGCGTATCAAGGAGAGTTACTTCGACAGCCGCAAACAGCGGGTGCAGCGCACCGACGAGGAGCACTACGCCGAGCTGGAGCAGCTCACAAAGGGCTATTACATTCAGGCTGTGTGTGTAGACCCTTCCGCCGCATCTTTTATCGAGACCATCCGACGGCACGGCAGGTATCAGGTCATCCCAGCCGACAACGATGTTCTGAACGGCATCCGCTGCGTGGCATCCCTGATGCAGGCCGGACTTGTCCAGATCCATGAAAGCTGCACCGATTCCCGCCGGGAGTTCGGCCTGTACTCGTGGGACGACAAGGCCAAAGAGGACAGGGTCGTGAAAGAGAACGACCACGCCATGGATGATATCCGCTATTTCTGTTACACGATATTCGCCCCGCTCATCCGCTGGGCAGATTGGAGAGCCAAGTAATGTTTGACAAGCTGCTTTCGTGGCTGCGGGAAAAGGCCCGGCTCTGGTTCGGGGAGGACACTCCCATCAGCGTCAGCGTGTCTGCCCCCATGGAGAGTGCCATCACCCTCTGGGCACAGATGTACGATACCGGCGGCCCATGGTGTCACGGCGGCAAAGACCCGCTGCACAGTCTGGGCCTGCCGCAGAGCATTGCCGCCGAGCTGGCCCGGCTGACCACACTGGAAATGGAATGCCTTGTCTCCGGCAGTGCCCGGGCGGACAGCATCAATGCGCTGCTCAAACCCTTTATTGCAGACCTGCGCATTCCCGTGGAGTACGGCTGTGCCCTTGGTGGGGTACTGTTCCGGCCCTATCTCGACCCTGAGGGCCGCATCCAGATCGATGTGGTGCAGGGGGATTGCTTCTGTCCCACCCGCTTTGATAGCTCCGGACGTATGACCGGGGCTATTTTTTACGATCATCTTGTAAGGGGTGGCCGCATCTACACCCGGCTGGAAAACCACGAGTTTTCCAGCGGAAAGTATACCGTCACCGTCAAGGCGTTCCGTTCCATGACCAGCGCTGACATCGGTGTTGAAGTTCCTCTGACCGACGTTGCGGAGTGGGCCGCACTGGCCCCGCATACGGAGTTCACCGGCGTGAACAGGCCGCTGTGGGGCTATTTCAAGGCTCCCAGGGGCAACGCCGCTGACCGGCATTCCCCGCTGGGTGTCAGCGTGTACGCTCCGGCAGTGGACATCATCCGGGATGCAGATGAGCAGTATGGCGCACTGCTCTGGGAGTACAGCGGCGGCCAGCTGGCTCTTGATGTGGACCAGACCGCCCTGCGCCCGGGCTCTGACGGCGGTTCCACGATGCCCCTGCGGGAACAGCGGCTCTACCGCAACTGGATCAATGGCAGCGTCTCCGGTGGTCGGAACCTTTACGAGGTGTTTGCCCCCACCCTGCGGGATGAGAGCTACCGCAAAGGACTGGATGCCATGCTCAAGCGCATCGAATTCCAGTGCGGCCTTGCCTACGGTACCCTGTCTGACCCGCAGAACGTGGACAAGACCGCCGAGGAGATCCGCTCCAGCAAGCAGCGCAGCTATACCACCGTCAAAGACCTGCAACGGGCCCTCGGCACAGCAATCACTGATCTGATCTATGCCGTGAACGTCCTGCTGGATGCCGCATGGCGCAGCGGTGCGTCGGTTCCTCTGCCGGGCGAGTGCAACGTAACCTTCGATTTCGATGATTCCATCATCTCAGACCCCAAGGAGCGCAAACAAATGTTTTGGGGATACGTTACCGCCGGGAAGTTCCCGTTCTGGCGGTATCTGGTGGAGTTCGAGGGATACAGTGAAGAGGATGCCCGCAAGCTTGCACAGGAAGCCGCTGACGAAAACAAGCAGCCTGAGCTGAGCTTCGGCGGGGGTGTCTGATGCTGGCCCCGGACTATCTCGACCACGCACCCGACCGGCTGGTGCTGCTCTGGCAGCAGGTGGAGGATGATATCCTGCGAGACGTGGCCCGGCGCATCTCCAAAATGGACACCCTGACCCCCACGGCCAACTGGCAGCTGTGGCGGTATGAACAGACCGAAGCCCTCCGGCAGGACGTGGTAAAGAAGCTGGCCCGCTACACCGGAAAGAGCGAAGCTGAGATCCGGCGGCTCATGCAGGAAGCGGCCACCCGGGCCATGGAGGCCGAGGACGAGATCTACTACCACTACGGCAAGGAACCCACGCCCTTTGCCGACAATGCCACCCTGCAGGCCCTGCTCAACGCTGGCTACCAGCAGACGGCGGTAACCTTCCACAACCTGACCGCCACCACGGCCAACACCGTCAGCGGCCAGTTTGAAGCCGCTCTCGACCGTGCCCATCTCAAGGTGAGCAGCGGTGCGTTCGACTACAGGAGCGCCGTCAAGAGCGCGGTGGACAGTCTGGCCGACACCATGAAGTACGTCACCTACCCCACCGGCCACACCGACACACTGGAAGTTGCCGCCCGCCGGGCGGTGCTCACCGGGGTCAACCAGACCGGTGCAAAGCTGCAGGTGGCCCGGGCCGATGAGATGGGGGTGGAGTTCTTCGAGACCACGGCCCACGGCGGGGCCCGCCCTTCCCACGCTGAGTGGCAGGGCAGGCAGTTCCACCGGGGCGGCGCTGTGGACTACATGGGCAAGTATTACCCGGACTTCGAGGCCGCCACCGGCTACGGCACCGGAGCAGGGCTGTGCGGCTGGAACTGCCGTCATACCTTCTTTGCCATCTTCCCTGAGCTGGGTGCACCGCCTGCATGGACGCAGGAGAGCTTGGAAGCCCTCAACGCCCGGGACATCGAGTACAACGGCGGCAGATATACCCGGTACGAGATCAGCCAGATGCAGCGGGCCAAGGAACGCGCCGTGCGCAAGTACAAGCGCCGGTATCTGGCAGAGGATGCCGCCGGGGCCGACACCACCGCCAGCGCCGTGAAGCTCCGGCAGGCCCGTCAGGAGCTGGCCGAGTTTATCACCGCCACCAACAGCCGGAATGACAGCGCCCGCACCAGCGTGGCAGGCTTTGGACGGAGCGAAAGCAGCAAGGCAACGTGGGCGGCGAAGAAGCAAGAGCCACGCGGCATTCTTCAAAAACTCAATTTTTCTGATAGTGTTTCACAGTCTGAGCGCGAAGGCATTGAAAAAGAGCTTTCCGTCATTCCTCAATGGCAGCGCGATAAGGCTGAAAGCATCATCAACAAGGTCGTAATGACAGAGAAAGATGCCGCTGGAAGCGGCTATTATTATCCAGACAAAACGCTTTATCTTCACCCTGAGCGCAAAAGCGGTGATGTTATTCACGAGTATGGCCACGCATTGGAGATTTCCCTCGACCTGCGGCACAACTCCAAATACATCAGCATCCGAAAATCCGGGATTGATGTTGAAGATTTTTCTAAAATCGTGTATGATGACAGTACCTATACACAAGCGATTTATCTTCTTCAGAACAGCAAATTCATTTCTGAGTATCAGGGACGGCTATATGAATCTCCCACGGATGGAATTTTTAAAGCCGGAACGATGCAGATCAATGAAGATATGCTGAAGGAATATTTCAGTGAAGGGTATCGCGCTTTTTATCAGGAGCCCTCTGCCCTGAAAGAGAAAGACCCGCAGCTCTATCATTTTATCGAGGGATTGAAAGATGACAAAAAGTGAAGTGCTTCTGCTTGATGAACCCTCTGCAATCTGGAACGAAATGCAAAAGAATCCGGCATTGCGAACAGATGGAGATGTCTGGCTGCACATGACCCGCCTGTCAGCCAAGCAAGACCGACAGTGGTCTCGGGAAGCGTATGGCGACCCGGAAGCGTATCTGTATATGGACTTAAACAAAAAGAAGTGAGGTGTCATCATGGAAGATTTTCGTGTCATCTACCGCATTTTGAAGCATTTGCAGCAAAGCATGGACTTTGAGGAGTTCGATTGCGCTGGCTTTACTGCCGAGCGCTTCGGTACGAATCCGAACCGCTTTCAGGCTCTCCTGATTCAGCTTCAGAAGGCTGGGTTCATTGAGGGCCTGAACATCGTTCGCTACATTCGCCAGCCGGAGCGCATCGAACCACCCATGGAACCGCATATCACCTTGCAGGGGCTTGAATATCTTCAGGAAAACAGTCTGATGAAAAAGGCCGCCGCATTTGCAAAGGGTGTTAAGGAAATCGTCCCCGGCATCTGACAACCAAATACCGCAAGCGTCTTTGCTCGTTTGAGCAGGGGCGCTTTTTTCATGCCGTTTTAGCTCAGATGGAAGAGCGCCGGTCTCCAAAACCGGATACCGCAGGTTCAAGCCCTGCAAACGGTGCCATGTTCCCGACATTTGTGTCGGAAGCAACCATCGCGGCGGGCAGCGCGTACCCTGCCCGGGATCCATGCGGAAGGCGAACCGCGTTACAAAACCGAACGGATCCATTCGTCAAACATTGACCAGAAAGGAGCACTCAACATTGAAACGTGAAGATGTGAGTAAGATCATCCCCGGCATCACGCAGGAACAGCTGGACAGCATTATGAACCTGCACGGTGCTGACATCACGGCAAAGGCCAACGAGATCACCACCCTCAAGGCAGAGAAAACCACCCTGACCGAACAGCTGTCCACTGCAAACAGCAAACTCGAGGGCTACGACCCCGAGTGGAAGGCTAAGGCAGAACAAGCCAAGACTGACGCTGCCAGCCAGGTAGCCGCCCTCGAAAAGGGCTATGCACTGGAACGCAAGGCCGCTGGGCTGAAGTTTTCCAGCGAGAGCGCCCGCAAGGCATTCCTTGCCGAGGCAAAGGCTCAGAATTTTGCTATGAAGGACGGCGAGATTCTGGGCTTTGATGACTATGTCAAGACCTTCAAGGCCGCAGACCCCAGCGCCATTCTGCCGGACGGCGGTATGGTACAGTTTTCTACATCCGCACCGGGCGGCAACCGCCAGCCCGCAAACGCACATGAGGCCGCAAATGCTGCATTCCGTGCAGCGTTCGGCCAGAAAGGTTGATTATTATGGCTATTGATGCAATCGCCCGCAATAAGGCTGAGGCCCTGATCCGGGATCAGCTGGTGAACACCATCCAGCAGGATGTGCCCAAGAGCTCCATCGTGATGCAGCTGGGCACCCGCCTTGCCAACATGACCTCCAACCAGACCAAGATCCCCGTGCTGTCCATGCTGCCTCTGGCATACTGGGTCAACGGTGACACCGGCATGAAGAAAACCAGCAAGCAGGAATGGGACAACGTCTACATGACCGCCGCAGAGCTGGCTGTCATCGTTCCTGTGCCCGAGGCCGTTCTGGCAGATTCCTCCTTTGACATCATGGGCGAGGTACAGCCCCGCGTCCGTGAGGCCATGGGCGCAAAGATCGACAACGCCATCCTGTTTGGCGGTGACCGTCCCACCGAGTGGACGACCGACGTGCTGACCCTTGCCGCAAAGAACAAGGTCACCGGCCCCATCGACTACACCAAGCTGCTGGGCAAGGATGGTCTGTTCTCCAAGGTCGAAGCTGGCGGCTTCGGCGTTGATGCCGTGGTGGGCGACCTGACCGCTAAGGCAGAGCTGCGCGGCCTGCTGGATACCAATGGCCGCCCGCTGTTCCGCTCCGATATGCAGGGTGCAACCACCTACGCGCTGGACGGTGCGCCCATGTACTTCCCCGAGAACGGCGGCTTCGACGCTTCCAAGGCCCAGCTGATCGCAGGCAACTTCAAGAAGCTGGTGTACTCCATCCGTCAGGATGTCACCGTGAAGCTGCTGGATCAGGGCGTGATTCAGGATCCCTCCACCAAGGAGATCGTCTATAATCTGGCCCAGCAGGATATGGTGGCCCTGCGCGTTGTGATGCGTATGGGCTGGGCACTGCCCAACCCCGCCACCCGCATGAACGCCGACCGCTCCAAGGTTCCGTTCGCATTCCTGACCGCTGCGGCTGTCGCAGCATAAGGAGGCCGCCATGCTTTACTGCACCTACGAACAGTACCAGACAGCGGGCGGCACGCTGGACGAGGCCGCATTCACGCCGCTGTGCTTCCGGGCCTCGAAGCTCATTGACCGGGCCACCTTTGGCCGGGCCGAAGCCCACACCAAAGGCTGCGCCGACTGTGCCGAAGCTCTGGCCATGGCCTGTGCGTCCATCGTGCAGAGCCTTGAACGGGCCGAAGCGGCACGCGCTGCCACCGGCTATGCGCCGGGCGTGACCAGCGTCAACAACGACGGCTTTGCCGTGACGTTCTCCGACGGAGCACTGGCCGAAAAGCAGGCCGCCGAAGCGCACAGCATTCTTTCCGGCTGCCTAGGGCACGACCCCCACGGCCTGCTGTATCGGGGGTGTTTCTGATGCAGTGCAGCGTTACCGTTGTGAACCTCATCCACGACACCGCCACCGAGACCGACCGGCCTGTCTGCCACGTCATCCCGGGGTGCAGCTGGCGGGAGAAGCTGGACACCTCCGGCGGCGACCCCCAGCGGACGGTGCACATCCGGCTGCCCCCTGCGGCGGGCTATCTGCCCTATTTCCAGTGGGCAAAGCTCCCGCCCGGGGAAAAGGCGGCACACTGGACGCTCAAGCGGGGCGGCAAGCTCATCTGCGGCGCTGTCCGCAGCCTGACCGAGGCCGAGTATGCCGCCCTCGAGAAAACACACATCTGCTGCACGGTGGCGGCGGTCTCCGACAACCGGGAACCGCTGCTGCCGCATTTTCATGTAGAGGGGAGCTGAGGAAATGAGCAAGCCTGTTTTTGATCAGCCCTACGGCCTGCGCTACAAGGTGGACGGCGTTCAGATGCAGCTTTCCTGGCGGCCTGACTTCGGTGCCGAAAAGACTGCTGCCCTGCAAAAAGCGCAGTATGCCATGGCACAGGAAGCGGCCCGGCTCATCGACAGCTATGTTCCGCTGGACACCGGCACACTGAAAAACAGCGTGCAGACGGCTTCCAAGTATGACGAGGGCCTTTTGGTGTACAACACCCCTTACGCCCGCAAGCAGTATTACCTGCACGCCGAGGGCAGCGACCTGCGCACCTTCATGGGCAACAAAGAGCGTGGGCAGGAAGCCGACAAGTACAAAGGTCTGCGCGGCTCCTACTGGGGCCAGCGGGCACTTGCAGACATGGGAGAGCATCTGGCCCTTTATGCGACCCGTGCCGTTACCATGTTCTGGGGAGGGATGGGCCACTTATGAGTGAAAAAGCTACGATCACTGCTATGCGGGAGTGGCTCAAGACCTGCCCGCTCATCGCAGAAGAGCAGACCGAGAACGGGGCCGCATTCCGTATCTCCGGGCTTTCCCCGGAGCCGGTGGCCGAGTTTTCCATTGAGGATTCCCCCACAGACCCTGTGCTGACCACTTATTTCTCCGGCAGGAACATGGCCAAAAGCTATGTATTCCTGAGCCGCCGGGAATACAGCGAGGCCCAGAGCACCCAGATCGCCAACAGCGGCTTTTTTGAGCAGCTGACCGACTGGGTGCTTGCCCAGAATGACCGGCATAACCTGCCCCAGCTGGAAGCCCCAAAGCAGCCCCTCAGCGTATCGGTCACCGCATCGGGCTATATCGTTACCAGCAGCGCCGGAAGCTGCAAAATGCAGATGCAGCTCCGGCTCGTTTATTACCAACCGAAAGGAGTTTCAACATGACTGTTACTGAAGCTGTTACCGCCTCCGGCATCACCCCCAGCGCCGACTACAAGGGCATCGAGAACACCGATGACTTTGTGCTGGCCATCTGCACCGAGGCCAGCAAGAAGGATGCCGTTAAGGATTGGACCGTCTGTGCCGACCATGTGCGGGAGCACAGCGGCGCACTGAACGCTTCCACCTCTGACAACACCTACATCCGCACCGGCCCCGTTACCACCAAGGGCAGCGTTCAGCGCACCCTCGCCATCAACGGCGACCGTTGCAAGGGCGATGCGTTCCAGGACTTCATTCTGGGCCACGAGATGATCTATGGCTTCGGCCAGAGCGTCATCCTGCCCTACATCTATTTCTCCCTGCGCACCGGCAAGGGCGAGAAGGGTGAAGCCGCATTCATCGTCACCAGCGACGTGGGCGGCTCTGCCGGCGCAATCGCCACCTTTGCCTGCGATGTAAAGGGCATCGGCACCCCTGCCAAGTTCGACTATTCTACCGCTGCGGCAGGCTGATCCTGCCCGTAGCTCTGTGCCCTCGTCCTGACCGGCGAGGGCTTTTTTGATAGGAGACGACCATGAAGATCTTTGATAAGGAATTTGCGTTTTCCAGCCTGAACGCCAACGATATCGAGCGGCTGGAGCAGGCAAAGGCAAAGCTGGAAAAGGCCGAGGAGGCCGAGCGTCAGCATGCACAGCAGACCCCTAACATGAGCTATGCCGAGGGTATCCGCGGCCAGTGCCGCATCGTGGAAGCGTTTGTCGATGATGTGCTGGGCGAAGGTTCTGCGGCTGCTCTGGGGCTGGACGGCAATGACCTGGGCAAGGCCCTGACCGTGATGACCGAACTGACCCGGGCTGCCAATCAGGAAAAGCAGAAGTTCGACCCCAGCCTTCTGGCTCCTCAGCTGAACCGTGAGCAGCGGCGCAAGGCAAAGCGCCGCCGTCATCATGGCTGACATCCTGCTGGAACCACTGCCTACCGAGTGGGAGGGCCGCGCCATCGACCCGGACTTCCGGCCCATGGTCTGGCTGTCGAACCAGTATCAGCGCAAGCGGGAGAAAAAGGACACCCTTGCCTTTGCGCAGGAAGCGTTCCGGCGCTTCTACCGGGAGCCGATCCCGCCTCAGCTGGCCCCGGAGGCCTATGAAAGTTTACTGCGCTTTTACCACGGGGCCGACCCACCCGGACGTTCCGGCGGCAAAGGCAGCGGTTCCGGTGAGCTTGCCATGGATTTTGCCTGTGACGCGGACTATCTGACCGCAGCTTTTCAGCAGGCTTACCACATCGACCTTACGGCAGAGCGCATCCACTGGTGGCGGTTTCTGGCTCTGCTGCGGGGGCTGCCGGAGGAAACCACCATGGCGAAGATCATGTCCTGGCGCACGATGGACACCTCCGGCATGGAGGGCAGGCAGCGCCAGCAGTACGAGGACCTGAAGGAGACCTTTGCCCTGCCCAAAGAACTGCGGCACACCCGGACGGCAGTCACGGTGGCCGACCACAATGCCGCCTTCCTGCAGCGGCTCAGGCATGGCGATGATGAGGAGGTGAGCGCCCCCAATGGCTGATTTCAGTATTACGGGTGATGTCCGGCTGAACAGCGACCCGGCAGAGCAGAGCGTCAATAAATGGACGGTAGCCGCCGGGCAGATGATCGCCGATTTCGCTAAGAAAGCCGCCGATGCCCTGCTGAGCGTGGTGAAGAGCGGTCTGTCCTACAACCGGGACATGGAGAGCTACCTCACCAATTTCAAGGTCATGCTGGGTGACGAACAGCTTGCCGCCGAAAAGCTGGAAGAGATCCGCAAAATGGCAGCATCCACACCCTTCACCCTGTCTGATCTGACTGAGGGAACCCAGACCCTGCTGCAATTCGGCATTGCGGCAGACGACACCACCAACGTGCTGCAGATGCTGGGCGACATTTCTCTGGGCAACGCGGACAAGATGCAGACCCTTGTCCGGGCCTATGGCAAGATGTCCAGCGCCCAGAAGGTCACGCTGGAAAACGTGAACATGATGATCGACGCGGGCTTCAACCCGCTCAATCAGATCTGCGAGGTCACCGGAGAATCCATGGCTGACCTGTACAAGCGCATCTCGGACGGCAAGGTGGGCTTTGAGGAATTGCAGTCCGCTGTGGAAGCCGCCACCAGCGAGGGCGGGCAGTTCTACAACGGTATGCTGGAGGCCAGCCAGACCTTCAACGGGCGGCTGTCTACCCTGCAGGACAACGTAGCTGCTCTGACCGGCAAACTGACTGACGGCCTGTTTTCGGCCCTCGGCGACCTCATCGTCAAGGCCAACGAGCTGGTGGTCTCCATCACGGAGGATGACCAGAAGCTGGCCAAACTAAAAGACACCATTGGTCTGGTCATCACCGTTGTCACCTCTGTCGGTGTGGCATTTCTGACCTACAAGGGCTACCTGACCGCCACCTCTGCCGCCACTGTAGTACAGACGGCAGCCACCACAGCCCTTGCCGCCGCACAGGATGCGGCCCAAAATGGTGCGACCGGCCTGGCTATCGCACAGGAAGTCCTAAACAAAACACTGAAAGCCAACCCCGTCGGGCTGGTGGTTTCTGTTCTGGCTGCTCTGGCAGCGGCCCTTGTGACTGCCTATCAGACCAGTGAGACCTTCCGGAACATCGTGGACGGGGCCTTTCAGGCTGTGGCGAACATCGCAAAGAGCACCATTGGGGCGGCCATCGGATGGCTGGACAAGCTCAGTTACAAGCTGAACAGCTTCCTCGGGAAAGATGGCTATACCGGCTTTTCCAGCTACGATGACTACAAAGCAGACAAGGATGCACAGGCCGCAGCGGCCACTTCCAAAGCCAACCGGGAGGCCCGACACAAGGCAGCCCAGGCCGGGCAAGGCATCAGCACCAAGAGCTGGACCGAACTGCAAGAGGAGGCCAAAGCTGCACAAAAGACCACTGAGCAAGCGGCCAGTGCTGTTTCCGCATCCTCGAAAAAGGCCAGTTCTTCCGCCAAAAAGGCTGCATCTGAGGTGGTAAACTCCATTACCTCCACCAGCACGCAGATTGAGAACGGGGTCACCCGTACCACCGAAACGGTCCATGAGACCCTGAAAAACGGCACGAAACAGCAGAAGCAGACCGTCACCGAAACCAGCCGTCAGATGGTGGACGGGGTTCTCTCGGACGTTAAGACCATCACCACCACAGCGGCAGATGGAACAAAGAAGGTCACGCAGAGCATCGAAGCCGTCCGTGACGTAGTTTCTACGGTCACCGCGACCCAGACCGCCCTTGTGGACGGGGCCAAGGTCACCACCCAGACCACCACAGAGACGCTGGCAGACGGCAGCGAGCAGGTCAAGCGGGTCATCACCAGCACCGGCACTGAGGTCATCGAGGGCGTGCAGCACACGGTCAAGACCGTGACCACCATCGCCGCCGACGGCACACAGACTGTGGCAAAGACCATCGAGGATGCCGGGCCCCAGTACGGCAGCGTGGGTGAGCTGCTGACCACCCAGTTCCGCACCAAGCTCACCGAGGGCTGGGCGCAGATTCAGTCTGACATCCAGACAGATGCGCTGGGGGCCATCGAGACGCTGGCAACGGCCCTCAAGGATGGCGACCTCGAGAGCCTGGGCCTGTGGGCGGCCAGCTACTTCTGGCAGGCCTGCACCAAGGAGCAGCAGACCCAGATTCAGGCCGTAGCCATGGGGGCGCTCAACCAGTTGGGCAGCGCTTTGGGCGGCGTGTTCGGGAACCTGAGCCAGCTGGCCATGGGTCTGGTGGCGCAGTTCGTGCCCGCCGCAGCCAGCGCCACAGCCGGGCAGACCGCCCTGAACGTGGCCATGGACGCAAACCCCATCCTCCTCGTCATCTCCCTCATCGGGATGCTGGTGGGCGCGCTGATCAACTTCAGCGGCAAAAACAAGGATGTGGCCAACGGCTTCCAGTCTGTCTGGGCGGGCGTTGAGGACTTTATGAGCTACATCTTCGAGGGCCTGCTTCGCGTCGTGGCCGCAGGCATCGAGGGCTTTATCGTCCTCATCAACGGGTTGATCGGTGCCTATAACTTCGTGGCCGGATTTTTCGGTGGTCACATTGACTACATCTCCAACCCCGCCTGGGACTACGCCAACAAGATCGCTGCCGACCGCAAGGCCCGGCAGGCCGAGCGAAAAAAGCAGCAGGAAGCTGCCAACAACCCTAGCAGCCCCAGCAGCTCCGGCACCTCCACCAACTCCCAGAAGGTCATCGAGAGCATGACCGACACCAGCAAGACCACCAATGCAGACGGCAGCACCGTGACCACCAAAGTGCTCACCGAGAAGCTGCAGGATGAGACCGGCAGGATCACCCAGCGGGTGACCAAGACCGTCACCGAGGCAGGCACGAAGCTGGTGGACGGCGTGGAACGCTCCTACAAGACCGTGACCACCTATGTGGACGGCATCCAGACCAAGGTAGAGCGCAGTCTGGACGACATCACCAAGACCACCACAGGCGCAAACACCGGCTCCACCACGCCGACGGCCCCCACCCCGGACAAAGACCTGACCGACGCTGTGGAAGCCAACACCGAGGCCCTGCTAACCGCAAACTCAAAGCTGGCTGAAATGGTGCGGCAGGCCAACACGCTGGTGCTGTCTGACAACATGGCCATCTCCCGCAGTGTGGCCGCATCCGGCACGGCACAGGTGGCAGCAGCCGCCAACAACTATCACCGGGAGGGCGACACCAACATCACCCAGAACATTTACAGCAAGGCTCAGACGGCGGCTGACCTCCAGCGGGAAGCACGCTGGGAAGCCGACCGGGCCAAGGCCCAGAAACGATGAAAGGAGGGCTCCACAATGCCATTCAGAAAAGACCATTTGCAGCTGGTCACAGATGCCGGGGCCACTCTCGACATCGGGTGGGATTACGGCACGCCCTACTCCCTCGACCCCATCAACGGCGTGGACGTGGACGTGCAGACCGCACAGGGCGTGAATCAGGTGGGCGTGAGCGTGGAGCGCCAGAGCGTGGCCGGGGTGAGCCGTGAACTCATCATCCACTGCCACAGCCCACACGGCGACGCGGATGCCGCCCTGCTGCTGGAAAAACTCCCCTACTTCACCAGCGGCACCATGTACTTCGAGGATAAGTATTTCTGCCGCTTTGTGCTTTCCAAGACCCCCTACACAAAGAGCATCCACCCCTACCCGGTGCTGGATTTCATGCTCTTCTGCCCCAAGCCCTTCTGGTACGACCTGACTGCCCAGAGCTTCTGCATCAACGGCTTTGTGCCCAGCTTCAGGCTGCCCATCAATTACAGCACACCCCACCGGTTCGGCGTGCGCACCTCCATCGGCTGGCTGAATGCATATAACCCGGGGGCGCTGAGCGTGCCCTTCACGGCCACCCTCAAGAGCGACGGTGCGGTGGTCAACCCCTGCGTGCTGAACATCATCACGGGCCAGAGCATCCGCATCCTGACCACCCTGACCCCCGGGCAGGTCATCGAGATCTACCGCACTACCACCGACAAGCTGGCCGTCAAGCGGACAGAGGACGGCACGGAGGAGAACATCTTCTCCCTGCTGGACGAGGACAGCGACCTGCTGGAGCTGGCCCCGGGCGACAACTTACTCAAGGCCACCGCTGACAGCGGCGAGACCAGCCTGCAGGTGACGGTGCGCTTTTATCCCATGGTTTCGGGCATTCTGCCGGAGGTGGTAACGTGACACTGGACGTTTTGGATGAACTGACCCTTGCCCGGCTGGGCCGGGTGGAGGTGTGGGTGAGCCTTTACTGGGACGAGCCCTACAACACCGAGGGGAGCATGACGCTGGAAGTGCGGCCCACCGAGGAGAACCTGTCCCTGCTCCGGGAGGGCCGCTGGCTGCGCCGCAGTGACAGCGATGTGCCCATGCGCATCTGCCACAGGAGCAACGAGAATCAGGACGCAAACCTTGTGATCACAGGCTCTCCGGGAACGTGGATCTTCACAAAGCGGGCCTGTACCGCCATCGTGAAGAACGAGAACGCGGAACAGGCCATGCGCAGGCTGGTCAGTGCCATGCAGCCGTGGCCCAAGCTGGAGCTGGGTGCTGCTGTGGGCTTCGACACCACCTACACTGCCCAGACCTCCGGCGGCAGCATCATGGACTACCTGATGACCATCGGCGCGGCCTGCGACCTGGGCTTCCGGGTGCGGCTCAGTGGTAAAAACGACCAGAAAAAACTGCTGTTCGAGGTCTACCGGCCCACCGCTGATCCAAACAACAGATTCAGCACAAAGTGGGGCAACCTGCAGCAGGCTGCGTGGGCCTTTGGCGACAGCGACTATGCCAACGTGGCCGTGGTGCAGGGGGCCGGTGAGGGCGAGAACCGGGCCACCGTAACCGTGGGCCTGACGGATGCCACCGGAGCCGACCGGCGGGAACTCTACGTGGATGCCCGGGACGTGCAGCCGGACGAGGAAAAGGGCGAGACCAGCAAGAGCCAAGCCTACCTCGAGCGGCTCATGGCCCGGGGCACCAACAAGCTGCTGGAACAGCTGCGCACCGGCTCCATCGAGCTGACCATCGATGCCGAGGGGCTTTCCCCCGGCGACGTGGCCTTCTGCACCATCCCGGAGCTGGGCTACAAGGCCACCGTCCGGGTGGCCGATGTCATCACCCAAAGCCAGAGCGACAGCACCACCCGCACCGTGCGGCTGGGTACGCCGGTCTGGCGCAAGCTGTAAGGAGATGATCTTTTGAGTAAAATTGTACTTTATCCCGCCAACGGCTACGACTTCGATGCCGCAGACGTGGCGGCCTACCTTGCGGGCCTTACCTCGGGCGTGTTCAGCTCCGCTGAGGACTTCCCGGTGACAGCCGCAGGCGGGCTGAAGGTCACCGTGGGCGCGGGCCGTGGCTGGGTGCACCCCAGCCGTTTCACCGGCTACTCCATCACCAAGCGGGAGGCCGACACCCTGACCCTGCCGCTGGCCGACCCGTCTCTCCCCCGCATCGACCGCATCGTCATGCGCTATGATGCCGGTGCCAGAGCCGCCAGCCTGCAGGTGCTGCAGGGCACGGCATCCAGCACACCCACGGCCCCCGCCATCTCCCGCACCGAGCTGATCTACGACCTCTGCCTTGCCGAGATCACCCGCCCGGCAGGCTCCACCGCCGTCACCACCGGCCAGATCACCGACACCCGGCTGGACGAGAAGCTCTGCGGCATCGTGCGGGACGGCGTGACCGGCATCCCCACCGAAGAGCTGCTGGCCGCTGCCAAGGAGCGCATCAACGCACTGGAGGAGAAAGCCACCACCAGCGCTGCCGCCGCCAAGGACAGCGCGGAGGCAGCCAAGAGCAGCGAGACCAAGTCCGCCGCCAGCGAGAAGAACGCCAAGGACAGCGAGACCGCCGCCAAGCAGGCCCTGCAGGACACGGAGACGGAGCACACCACCGCCTTGCAGGACATCGCACGGGCCCGCACCACCGCCCTGACCGACGTGGCCGACTCCACCAGGACAGCCACCGCTGCGGCAGAAAACGCCACCCAGCAGGCCACCGCTGCTGCGGGAAGCGCTTCCACCGCCTCCACCAAGGCCGGGGAGGCATCCACCAGTGCGGGTGAGGCATCCGCCAGCCGTCAGGCAGCAGAAAAGGCTCAGAAAGCCGCAGAGGATGCCGCAGCGCTTGCCGGGACACGGGCAGGCACGGATAAGACCCTGAACACAGAAAACGCTCCTGCGGACGCGGCGGCGGTCGGAAAGGCTTTTGCAGACATCATCAAGGCATACGATATCACCCTTGCCACTTCGAGTTGGAAGAGCACCTCAGACACAGCAGCCAAGAACGCAGGCTGGGCCTACCAGTCTGATGCGACCGTAAGCGGATGCACCGCAGCGCTGGAGCCCAATGCCACGGTCAGCCTCGAAAGCGTGGTCGTGGCCCAGAAAGCTGGCCTAGGTTCGATTTGCAGCACCGATGCGGGATTCTGCCGGTTCTATGCCGAAAAGGTTCCCACGGCAGCTATCGGCCTGCGACTTCTGCTGACCAACAAGAATCCGGTGTAAGGAGGGATGATGTATGGCGCTTGGAGCGGTAAGTACACCAAGCAAAACATGGGTGCCACCCGTGGGTATGATCATTACCACAGGGAGCACTACCAGCCCGGCAGCGCTGTATGACGGCACCAGCTGGACGCAGATCAAAGATCGTTTTCTCATCGGTGCAGGCGGGAGCTATTCACTGGGCAGCACAGGTGGCAGTTTTTCTCACACTCTCACCACCGAAGAAATGCCTGCGCATACCCACACCGTTACTATTACGGGCGTGGGTGCGCATACCCACACCATATCGTGCGCACAAGGAAAAAAGACCGTCTACGCTTCCAGTTCTTACTGGTGGTATCCCTATGATCAAACCAATACCACTAGCAGCAATGGATCGCACACTCACACAATCAGCTGCGGCTCGACCGGTGGAAATAGTCCATTCAGCACCCTTAACCCCTATACCGTCAAATACGTCTGGCAGCGCATTGCATGAAACGGAGGCTACAATGGCGATTGGAAATGTACATGGACTTAGATGTTCCAAGTGGATTCCTCCGATAGGTTTTGTGTGGAAAAGCTATAGCTCTACCAGCCCGGCAGAAATCTATGAGGACACCTCGTGGAGTCGAATTAAGGACAGGGCCATCATGGCTGCAGGGAAGACCTTTTCGTTAGGGGCTACCGGAGGATCTCGGGAGGTGACTTTGACAACGGCTCAGATTCCCGGGCATTCCCATCAGGGCAGTACCTCGAGTGATGGAGCACACACCCATACAGCCTCGACAGGCGCAATTGGCGGGGACAGCTATTATCTCTACAAGGAAGGAAACGTTGTAAAAGAAAAGACCGTTACGACATCTTATGCGGGGGAGCATACGCATACCGTGACTGTTGGATCTTCTGGAGGCGGACAATCCTTCAGTATTTTAAATCCATATTCCACAGTTTTTATGTGGGAACGGATAGGATAGGAGGACTTTATGATAGGCGCATTGGTCAGAAGCAAAGACACGGCGTGGGTTCCCCCTGTAGACTTCGTTCTTGAGATGAGCTCTGATACCAGCCCGGCAGAAATCTATGCTGACACCACATGGCTGAAGCTGAAAGATCGATTACTTTTTGCTGCTGGCGACACCTTTTCCGTAGGAAGCACAGGCGGAGCCGTCAATACCAGCCTTACGGTTTCTCAGCTCCCATCTCACTCCCACACGGGAAGCACATCTAAAAATGGTGGTCATACCCATACGATTCAGTCTGTCATTCGGGGAGAGTGTGAGGGCCGTGTTTATGAAAGCTCAAACTGCAAGGGCGACACGGTCGCGGTTACCACTTCGGCAGCAGGTGCACACGGCCACACCGGGACCCTTGGTTCCGTAGGTAGTGGGCAATCTTTCAGCATCTTAAACAGTTATTACGCAGTAAATATGTGGAGAAGAATCGGGTGATGAATATGAAAATTATTGATGAAAACGGCGTTGAGCTGACCGGTGAACCCGACCTGACACTGGGCCGGCTGGTGGATGACGTGGAAATCGTGCACCATGACGAGATTGCTGGAGTTCAGCAGGTCAGCCATTACGTCCCTATCGAACATCTTGCCAATGGCAGTACCATCGTAGAAGAGGTTATCGATGTTCCCGGTGTTGAACCGAAGCCCGCCTGGGATGAGACAGTGCCGATCCAGCGATACATCAAGTATACGCAGGATGAACTGGACGAACAGGCCCGGCAGCAGGAGCATGAGACCAAGATGGCGCAGCTGCCGGAGACGCTGGAAGCCCTGAAAAACGAAAACGAAATGCTGAAGCAGTGCTTGCTGGAAATGAGCGAGACTGTCTATGCGTAAAATCACACAAAAAATCGAAAGGTTGGTAATTATGATGGCTATGTTATGGGCACAGGAAATTATGTCTGCTGAGACTATGGAGGAGGCAAAAGCTTTGTATGAGCGCTGCCCCCGCTTGCTGAAGGAGAAGGTCAAGGCGATTCTTATCAAGAGCGGCTTTGAGGAAATCACGCAGTAAGGAGGCGCAGAGCAATGGATGACCTGAAGGTGCGCATCACACTGGGTGACACGACCCTGGAGGGCACATTGGACGAGCTGCTCGAGAGCGGAACTTTCAAAATGGAGTATGACCAGGCAGGACTTAACAAGATCGTGCAGGAAGCTGTTGCCCTACAGAGAGCTGAGTATCAGAAAGACCCGCAGCATTACCATGTGCATACCATGACCATGGACGAGCTACCGCATCATCCCTGCACAGCAAACCCGGGAGCGCATACATTCGGCAGTGAAATGTATGGGATTCGACATTTCCATGCATGGCCAATCTGCAGTGGAAAGCATGTCACGATTTGGCCCAATGATGACACCGGTACGAGTTGGAAAGTTTATGTGGGAGTTACTTTGAATACTGCAAAGGAGGCGCAGAATGCCAAGAACAATACTTGACGTTTCCCGCTGGCAGGGCCGTGTTGACTGGGACAAGGTCAAGGCAAGCGGCCTTGTCTCCGGCGTGATGATCCGGGCCATGGGCAACAGCAAAGAGGGCAAACCCAGCAAACCCTACATCGACCCCTTCTTTGCCCGCAACTATGCCGAGTGTGCCCGGCTGGGCATCCCGGTGGGCGTGTACGGCTACTTCAAGGCCACCACCAAGGCACAGGCCGACAAGGAACTGGCCCTGTTCAAGCAGGCGCTGGGCGGCAAGACGTTCCAGCTCCCGGTGGCTGTGGACATCGAGGACAAGCTGCAGGCGGCGCTGAGCAAGTCCGCCCTGACTGACATCGTGACCCACTGCCTGAGCGTGGTGGAGAGCTGGGGCGTATACGCCATGCTCTACACCGGCCTGTACTTCGGGCAGACCAACCTTTACATGGGCGGCACGGCCCTCAAGCCCTACGACGTGTGGCTGGCGGCCTACCGCACCAAGAAGCCCGCCCCCGGCTGGCCCTTTGGGATGTGGCAGTACACCAGCAGCGGCAAGATCCCCGGCATCGCCAAGGGTGCAGACCTCAGCGTGGCCTACAAGGACTATGCTTCCATCATCCAGCGGGCCGGACTGGGGCAGGTCAGGGGGTGAGACCGATGTGGCAGTTTATCTTGCAGCACCTCTGGGAGCTTGCCTTCACCGGCATCTCCGGGGCGCTGACCGCGGCCTACCGCCGCCTGACCAAGCGCATCAAGGCACAGGACGACGAGCGCAAGGCCATCAAAGAGGGCCTACTGGCCATCCTGCACGACCGGCTGTATCAGGCCTGCCAGCACTTCATGGCGCAGGGCTCGATTGATGCCAGCGGCCTGAAGAACATTGAGTATTTGTACAAGAGCTACCATGCACTGGGCGGCAACGGCACGGGCACCGAGCTGTACCGCCGTGTCATGGCTTTACCGATCAAACAGGAGGATTGACCTATGACGAACAAAAAAATCCCCGCCGTGACCATCGCCCGCACTGTTGTGCTGGCACTGGCCCTCGTCAACCAGCTGCTGAGCGCGGCAGGCAAGCCGGTGCTGCCCATCGACAGCGCCAGTGTGGAGCAGTGGGTGACGGCTGGCCTGACCACCGCTGCCGCCATCTGGGCATGGTGGGAGAACAACAGCTTTACTCCTGAGGCCATCCACGCCGATGAACTGCTGGATCAGATGCAGGGGAAGATCAAGTAAGAGTACATAGCAACAGCCCCGGGGAGCCTGATGGTTCCTCGGGGCTGTTTTCTTTTGGCATGTTTCGGCATATTCCGACGCATTCCGCATTATCCAGCACATTCTGACATTTTCCGGTTAAAGTTGGATAGAAAGGATGTGCAAACTATGCCAAACGTGAAAATTTCGGACTCCCCTGCCCAGCTGGATCAAATCCTCCGGCCGCTGGGGATTACCCGGAGCTCAAAGAATTACCGTGTTCTCTGCGAATGCGTGGCTCTGATCTGTGAGCAGGAGGACCGGCTGGAAGCTGTACAGAAAGAGATCTATACCCCCATCTCAGATCAGCGGCGCTGCAAGTGGTCTGCCATTCAAAGTGCCGTCCGGCGTGCAGCAGAGAAAGCCTGGGCGCTCAATCCCGAAGGCGTTCAGCAGCTGGCAGGCTACCCACTGACCGGTGCACCCAGCGCGGTGCAGTTCTTGGAGATGCTTTACAATGCCGTGGTGAGAGGGTAACGAAAAGGCTGCCATGCGAGCGTGATGCGTGGCAGCCTTTTTTTGTTGATTTTTGCATAGTTTTCCGCAGAAAGTGGGTTTGACTGTGGGTTACGACAAAAGAAAAACACCCAGAAACTTACGCTTCTAGGTGTTTTATCTTGGTGGGCGCGGGTGGATTCGAACCACCGAAGCTGAAAAGCAGCAGATTTACAGTCTGTCCCCATTGGCCACTCGGGAACACGCCCATATCCTATTTGCAGTCATCGCTGACTGCCTGTATATTTTATCATCTGAAGTGGCATTTGTCAACTACTTTTTCCACGGATTTTCTCTTTTTCTGTCGTTCTCTATTTTCCTGCGTTTTACCGCAATAAAAGCACTTCCTATAACAGTAAAAGACCCCAAAACGTTTTCCGTTTTGAGGTCTCTTTGGAGCTGGTGACAGGAGTTGAACCTGCAACCCACTGATTACAAATCAGTTGCGCTGCCATTGCGCCACACCAGCATCGGTTACCTAAATAGTATACCACCAGCGGGCGGGTTTGGCAAGGCTTGATTTCTGATTCTACGGTTATTCCACGGTCACGCTCTTGGCGAGATTGCGGGGCTTATCTACATCACAGCCGCGCAGAACAGCCATATAGTAGGCAAACAGCTGCAGCGGAACGATGAGCTGCAGGGGCATCAGCAGGTCGTCGTAGTCATCCAGACGCACCACATAGTCGGCCACGCCATCGGGCACCACGGCATCCTGGGTGGTGAAGAGCAGGACTTTTGCGCCGCGGCTCTTGGTCTCCTTGGCGTTGGAGATGGTCTTTTCGTAGACCTGCTTCTGGGTGGCAAGGGCGATCACCGGCACGCCGTCTGTTACCAGACTGATGGTGCCATGCTTGAGCTCGCCCGCCGCATAGGCATCCGAGTGGACATAGCTGATCTCCTTCAGCTTCAGGCTGCCCTCCAGCGAGAGCGAATAGTCGAACCCGCGGCCGATGAAGAAGCAGCTCTGGGTATTGACGAAACGACTGGCCAGATACTTGATCTGCTCACAATCGGCCAGGCGGGGCTTGATGACCTCCCCGGCCCGGAGCAGCTCTGCCGTCAGGCGGCGGATCTCGGCATCAGTCTGCATTCCCCGGGCGTAAGCCAGCCGCAGGGCGAACAGGTAGAGCACGCACATCTGCACCATGTAGGCCTTGGTGGAGGCCACGGCGATCTCAGGGCCGGCATAGGTGTACATGACATAGTCCGCCGCGCGGGCAATGCTGCTGCCCACCACGTTCACAATGGCCAACACCGGCACACCCCGGCTCTTGGCCAGCTTGAGGGCTGCCAGCGTATCGCTGGTCTCGCCCGACTGGCTGATGATGATGACCAGATCCTCCGGCCGCAGGATGGGGTTCCGGTAGCGGAACTCGCTGGCAATCTCCACCTGTGCAGGCACCCGGGCCAGCGCCTCGATGGCAGCCTTGCCCACCATGCCCGCATGCATGGCCGTGCCGCAGCCCACCAGATGCACCGTGCCGATGCGGCGCAGCCGCTCATCCGTCAGCTCAGGAACGCGCAGGTCGGGCAGACCGTTCTCCACACGGGGGCTCACCGTGGCCGTGATGGCCGCAGGCTGTTCGTTGATCTCCTTCAGCATGAAGTGCGGGTAGCCGCCCTTTTCAGCGGCTTCCTGATCCCAGTTGGCGGTCAGAACTTCTCGCTCCACCGGCTCCGCGAACTCATTGTAGAAGCAGATGCCGTCGGCGTTCACCACCGCCATGTCCCCCTCTTCCAGCACGCTGTACCGGCGGGTATATTTCAGCAGCGCCGGGATATCCGACGCAATAAAGTTCTCCTCTTCGCCCCAGCCCACGATGAGCGGGCTCTCCCGCTTGACCGCGAACAGGGTATCCGGGAAATCCCGGAACAGGACAGCCAGCGCATAGCTGCCCCGCACCATAGCCAGGGCGGCACGCAGAGCCTTGAGGGGCTCCCCCTCATAGCAGCTGTCGATGAGCTTGACCAGGACCTCGGTGTCGGTCTCGCTCTCAAAGGTATAGCCCTTGGCCATGAGCCTCTCCTTCAGCACACCATAGTTTTCGATGATGCCGTTGTGGACGATGCTCACCCGGGGCGTGGAATGCGGGTGGCTGTTCACATCGCTGGGTTCCCCGTGGGTCGCCCACCGGGTATGGCCGATGCCGCAGCCGCTCCGGGCCAGAGCCTCCACCGCCAGCCGCTTGCGCAGCTCAGCCAGACGGCCCTTGCTCTTGACCACCCGGATGCCGCCCTCCAAAGCCAGGGCCACACCGGCGGAATCATAGCCGCGGTACTCCAGCTTTTCCAGACCATCCAGCAGAACATCCTGTGCATTCCGTTTTCCAACATAACCAACAATGCCACACATACAAAACACCTCCATGCCGACAGCCCGGCGCAAAAAACGCGCGCAGCACAGCTGTCAGCCTCCTGTAACAGTTTATGTTCTTGTATGGCTTTCTTTGAGGGGATCTGTTACGGTATCACTGCCGATTTTTGCCCCTCTCTGCGGCTGGTATAGCCCATGGTCAGCCGGAGAAACATCCGCCGAATTTTTCGATGATTCCTCTCCTCGTCACCCTCACGGCTGTCACCCGTGTGGCCCGGCGCTTTGTGTCAACTGGTGGTAGACATCACTCCTCTCAATTAGAATCCTCTTAGACAAAGCCCTGCTATTAAACCCCACCGTCATCCCTTCGGGATGACACCGCCCCTACTAGGGGCGGCCTTGGCAGAGCAATACAGTTTGTGTATATAGGGAAACTTTACGAAATGCCAAGGGCCCCACTATTAGGGGGGCCCTTGGCGGGCGTAAGCCCGCCTGAGGGGTTTGACCCATTATCTTTTTCCCAGCATCTTATGCAGCTTCGGCCGCCACACCAGCTGATACACCTGCAGCAGGTTGTGGAGCGCCCGGTCATACAGCAGAAAGGCAACGTTGCCCATGGCAAGGGTGGCCAGCGAGACCGCCAGCGCGGTGGTCTTCAGCTCCTGCGAAATGCTGCCCGCAGGCACCAGCAGCAGCACCAGCCCGTACATGGCCAGCACGGCACCGTTGCAGAGCAGCAGCTTGCACAGCACCCGCACCAGCGGCAGACGAATGCGCTCAAACCGGGGCTTGACCAGCGGGTAATACCCCAGCAGGAACACAAAGACCAGCGCCACCTCCTTATCCGGCACAAAGAGCAGGCTGAGCAGGCTCACCGCGCCGTAGGCTGTCAGGGCCATGGTCCTGCCGCACTCCACGCAGACCGTAGCGATAAGCAGGCTGGCCACCGCCGGGGCAATGAACATCAGCACCGGCACCACAGCTCCCAGCAGCATCAGGGCCACGCTCAGGGCAGCAGCCATGCCGCAGTAGGCCATCGCCCAGCTCTTGCGGGCCTTCACGGCAGCTCCCAACGCACGGGCTGGTTCTCCGGGTCCAGCGGCTCCACCGCATGGCGTAGGCCCAGGATCATAATATTGTCGATCAGGCTCTTGTTCAGCTTGACATCCAGCATCCCGTAGGCGCGCACCAGATCGTTTGCCGCAGCCAGCGACTGCCGCCGGGCATTTTCCAGTGCAGCACCGGGGTCCTCGACCCCATTGACCAGATACACATTGTACCGCTCGGCCCGCTTGTCATCGGCCACACGGCCCGCCTTATCCAGCAGGTAGAACACCCGCCCGATGCAGCTGCCGATATAGCGCATACTCTTGCGCTGGCTGTTCTCATCGGTGGCAAGCGTGGAGTAGAGCGCACCGTAGATGTTGCTCATAGGCTCGGCAACCTCGGTGTAGTTCTTGGCGTTCAGGTTCATCTGAACGATCGCCTGCTCCTGCTCCTGTTCAAACAGCCGTTCCAGCGCGGGGTTCTCCTGCACGGCCTTTTCGTAGGCGCGGCGGAGCAGGATGCGGTCGATGGTACGCTTCACCCGCTGTTTGAAGGGCAGTTCGTCACAGCGGCGGTCCTGCAGCTTATGCCAGCCCAGCAGCACCTCCACCTGCGCGGCCAGCCGGATGCCCTGGGTCTGGCACATCATCGGCCTCCAGCAGAGCGTCCAGGGCAGGCGCACCTTTTTGCAGGTCGCCTCCCGCCCGGCCAGGCTGTCTGACAGCAGTGCGAACAGAACCCCGTTGTGCTGCAGCAGACTGCACGAGTAGAGCCCGTAGGTCGTGTTCAGCTGATACTGCACGCCCCGCAGATACCATTGGTAGATATTATAATCCCGGATGGTAAGCTCCGGAAGATAAGGCCGCATCCGACCGTCCATGTCTTTTTGTTCTCCTGTTTACTTTTTCTTGAACTCAACGGTACGCTTCCCGTCAAAGCCCTGCTTGGGCATCGGCTTTGCCTTGTGCTCAAACTTGGGGGCCTCATAGTACATATACAGCTGGCAGGGGATCATACCGTTGTACATCTTGCGGCGCTTGTTGGCGCGCTTGCCGTAGTGGCTCTCAAACTCCATATCGGCAGTGATGGCGTACAGGCCCGCGCAGGGATGCTCGGCCATCTGCCGGCCCAGGGTGCGGGCCAGCTTGGCGGCACCCTCGATGGTGTTCATCCGCTCGCCGTACGGGGGATTGGTCAGAACGATGGCTTCGGGCTTTGCCGCAAAGTCAGCGACATCGGCCACCTCAAAATGGCAGCGCTTTTCCACACCGGCCAGCTTTGCGTTGGCATTGGCCAGTGCCACGGCGGCGGGGTCGATATCGTAGCCAAAGGCTTCAAAGCCCACATCCAGCTTGGACTCTGCCAGCGCTTTCTGGCGCTGCTCGGCCCAGAGGGAAGCGGGTACAAAGCTGTAACGCTCGGCGGCAAAGCGGCGCTTGAGGCCGGGGGCAATATTCATGGCCTTCTGGGCGGCTTCGATCAGCAGAGTACCGCTGCCGCAGAAGGGATCTTCCACCAGACTGTCGCGGCGGACACGGCCCAGGTCGGCAATGGTCGCGGCCAGCGTCTCACGGATGGGGGCCTCCATGGCGTTGCGGCGGTAGCCGCGCTTGTGCAGGCCCTCGCCGGTGGTATCCAGCATGATCTCGCAGACATTCTTGCGCAGCATGAAACGGATCTTGTACTCCGCGCCGGTCTCGGGCAAAACAGAGGTATGATGCTTGTTCATCAGGCGCTTGACCACAGCCTTTTTGATGATGCTCTGGCAGGCAGGCACACTGGTGAGCTGGCTGTTCAGGGAAGAGCCGGTCACAGGGAAGGCGGCATCGGCGGGCAGCAGCTCTTCCCAGGGGATGCTGTACACGCCGTCAAACAGCTCATCGAAGGTGGAAGCGGGGTAGGTGTTGAGGAGCAGCATCACGCGCTCCACCGTGCGCAGGTTCAGGTTGGCGGCAGCGATCATCTCCGGCCCGCCCGCAAAGGTCAGGCGGCCATCCCCTACCCGGATGTTCTCGGCCCCGATGCGGGTCAGCTCAAATTTCGCAGTTGCCTCGCAGCCAAAGAAGCAGGGTGCGATCAGTTCAAATTTTGCAGGCATTCTGGTTCCTTTCTTGTCCGTGGGCGTTGCCGCACCACCAAAAAACAGGCCCGCCCCGCTGGGGCAGGCCAGGTTCGTTCTATGGCTCAGCGGCCGCGGCGGGAGCGCGGTGCATAACCGCCGCCGCGGCGGTTGTTGGTCTCGTGGTCGAGGTCGGCCATCTTTTCCTCGCTCTGGCTCTTGAAGCGGCTCATCATATCCTCAAAGCTCAGGTTATCGCTCTTGGCCGGGGCCTTGGGCTGCCACACACGGGGTGCAGCGTCCCGGGCAGGGCCGCGCCCGCCCTCACGAGGGGGCCGTCCGCCGCCGCGGGAATTGCCGAAATGGCCGCCCTCGCGGGGGCTGTTCTGGCGCGGGCCGCCGGGCCGGGGCCCACGGTCACTGCGCGGCTGACGGGGTGCCGGCGACAGCAGCCGCTTGATGGACAGCGCGATCTTGCCGTCCGGTGCAATGTTGATGACCTGCACCTTCACAGCATCGCCGTCGTGCAGCACCGTGTTGATATCCTGCACATATTCATTGGACACCTCGGAAATGTGGACCATGCCCGATTTGCCCTCAGGCAGCGCAACAAACGCGCCAAAGGGCTTTACGCCGGTCACACGGCCTTCCAGTACGTTCCCTACCTCAATTGCCAAAACTCAATACTCCTTGCTCTCTTTTTGTGGGGGCACCGGGTCTGTCCGCAGAGCTGCCCGGCGGGGTGTGCCCTCAGTTGCCGGTCACATCCACAAAGATGCGCTCGTTGGGGGCTGCGTAGTTGTAAGAATCCCGGGCGACCCACTCGGTCACATCGTCAGCATCGCCGCTGAGGATGCGCTTCATCTCCTCGTTCTGGGTCTTTTGCTGTTCGATCTGCTCGCTCAGCGTCTGCAATTCCGCACGCCGGGAACTGATGGACACCTGATTGGAGATGTAGGCCACCAGCATACTCAACAGCAGCAGAATGAAGAAAAGACGAAGGATCGTCCGCACAAACGGGCTGCGTCTGCGCTTTTTCCGGGTGGTATTTGCCATTTTTCAGCGCCTCCTGTGCTCAGCAGGCCCGAAACGCCTGTACTCTTACTTTGATACGTTAGAATTATACAACAACCGCCGTGTGCTTGGCAAGTTCTTTTTCGGTTTTTTTGCGCTTCTTTTTTGCGCGCGGCGCGCTCTGGCCTGCTCCGCCCGGTTTTTGCGGGCTGCTGCCAGCGGCTGCAATGCCCGCCGGGCCAGCCGGAGCGGCCCCGCCGCCAGCCAGAACAGCCCCTGTTCCATTGCCTGCAGGGCAGGCCGCAGAAGCCGTTCGGCCCCAAAAGCACAGAGAAAGGCGCTGCCCGGCATATACCACCGCAGCACGCCCCCGGCGCTCAGGGCGGCGGCATAGCTCTGCAGCCCCAGCAGGACAGCCCCCACAAGGGCCATATCCGGCAGGAACGCCGCCCGCCCCCTGACCGGAAACACCGCGCGCACGCTGCCCAGCACAAGGCCCAGCAGGGCGCAGGCAGCCGCCTCCTGCCCGATGAGTGCGGGCGCAAGGGCCGGTGCCATCAGCGGAGCAGCCGGGACAGAAAGCCGCCCGGGGTGCGCGCGGCGGTGTACTCCACCGTGTCGATGCGGCCCGTCAGCTTCACTTCCCCGCTGTCGAGGTCGAGGCTGGTCACGTTGAGCTGTGCCCCGGCCAGCTGCAGCACGCCCCGGGCTGTTTCAATGGCGGCGCTCTCCGCATTGCACTGCAGTACCCGCCTGACCCCTGTTACCGTCAGCTTTTCCCGGTTCTCCAGGATGAGGTCGCTGTTCCCCGCCTGCTCTGCCATGCACCTCTCCCCCTTCTGGTGAAGGTTATGCAAACAGCTTGCGGGATAGAACCTCTCCGTCAGCCCTTCGGGCTGCCACCTCTCCTAATAGGCGAGGCAAAGATGCAGCAGCATAAACCTGGCTCCGCTCTTAGGGGAGCTGGT
>ENA-UOJH01000682-UOJH01000682.1-human-gut-metagenome-genome-assembly--contig:-C148-NODE-682-length-29832-cov-43.551936_pt1 | contig 29832 bp, 28 predicted proteins | sample MGYA00242345_ERZ723892 | MGnify/ENA metagenome assembly ERZ723892 | reverse complement strand
ATATAATTGATGTTAAGATTTTATGGTGTTTGGTCTAAAAGCTGGAGGGCAGTTCAAATGAAAAAATTACTGAAAATTATTGGTGGGGTAATTGTTTTTTTGGTTGCTTTGGCTATTCTAGGAAGTTGCATGGGAGGCGGAGATAGCAGTAGCAATTCTGCTAAGAAAGAGTCTAAACCTAAGTACTATGCAGAGGTTTCTGTTGGTACGTTGATTGATGCCGCAAAAGCCAATGCAGCAAAGGCTAAACAGGATTACAATGGAAAAGATATTAAAATTGTCGAAGGTATAGTTAGAAATATTGACAGCGACAGTAAATATTTTACGGTAGCAGACCCAAACAATAAGTTTGAAATAATGAGTGTTCATGTAAACCCGAGAAATAATGAGCAAAAGAAAGACTTTGTAAAATTGGAAAAAGGGAAACAGATAGTTGTCTACGGCACTGTAGATGAGGTAGGAGATATTATGGGGTTCACTGTGAAACTGGATAAGTTTGAACAGTAATCAAAAGGCTGTCTAACTGGCAGCCTTTTTTGTTTCTAACCATTTATTATATTGACACTTCTCAATATTCATGCTACAATTCAAATAGATGAAATTCGATATTGCAAAAGGAGGTACAGACCATGATCCAGATGATCACAGGCACAGACAATTTCGACAAGGCGCTGGGAAAGGGGGATATGATTGCCGGCTTCAGCGCACCATGGTGCGGCTACTGCCGCCGCCTGCAGCCGATGATCGTGAAGCTGTCGGAGGAGATCGACATCCCGATCTACGGCGTGAATATTGATGAGGATGAAGCACTGGCAGAGCGCTATCACATCGAGACGATCCCGGATATCGTGTATTTCAAGGACGGCAAGCCGGTGGACAGCATCATCGGTTATGGCAATGTAGGGTATCCGGAACTCAAGGCGTTCGTGGAGAAGAATCGGTGATAGGGAGTGGCTGGTGACTGGTGACTAGTGACTGGTGGCTTGAATCCCACTTTCGGGCATCGCCCCATTGAACCCATTGCCCCCTCAAAAAGACAGACCTTCTGGTCTGTCTTTTTATTTTTCTTCCTCTTTTCTAAGGCTGCGTGGTAAAATAAAAAGAAAATTCAGAAATGAGGAGACACCATGAGAGAGGACGAGGCGGATTCCCTGGTGAGGCTGGGGAAGGACTATCTTCATATACGAAATTACGATAAAGCGATGGAGTATCTGGGGCATGCCGTGATGCTGGGCAAAACGAATGCGGCGCAGGATCTCTATGCGCTCGGCGAGCATTTCCTGGCAGAGAAAAACTACAAGAAGGCAGAGGAGGCTTTTCAAATGCTGGCAGATCGCGGGCATGGGGAAAGCTGTCTCATACTTGGAGAGATGTGTGAGAAGGGTCTTGGCCGCCAGCGGGATTATCAGGCGGCCTTTGGCTTCTATAGCGAAAGCTTCCAGCAGGGAGTCGACCGGGGGGCGTACCGGGCAGGGATGCTCATGCGTGAGGATGCGCTTCGGGTGACCGAGGTGCGAGACATCGCACTCACATGGCTGGAAGAGGCGATCAAGGCTGGGATCTATGAAGCGTATGCGGCGGTCGGGGATCTTTACAGCGAGCATTTCACGGCGGGCTCGACGCCGCGAGATGATCAGGAGGCATTTTCCTGGTACATGAAGGGGGCGATGCGCGGTGATGCGCTGTGCCTCTTTCGCGTGGCGGTGTGCTTCGCTGAGGGCTATGGGACGAAGCCGGATATCCCGCGTGCGCTTCGCCTCTATCGGCAGGCGGCGGATGCCGGGAGTGCGCTCGCCTGCAGGCAGCTTGGGGAGATGTATGCGGCTGGTATTCACGTGCATCGTGAGATCCGAAGAGCGCTTACGTGGTATCTGCGCGCCTATGAGCTGGGGGATCAGGGAGAGAAAAGAGCGGCTGCGATAGGGATGCTGGGCGTGGTGCAGGCGTATATCGATACGCCGCGCTATGAGGAGGTCGAAGAGCTTCTCCATTCCTTCCTGGAGAAGCTGCATGCGGCGGGAGATACGAGCTGTCTCTTCGCGCTGGCGGATATCGAGCGACGCCGGGGACGGATGGATCTCTATCTGAAGGATCTGGAGATGGGGATGCAGGCAGGGCATGACAGCTGCCGTGAGCGCTGGGTGCAGTACTATATGAATGAAGTGGTGACGGAGCTGCGGGTACTGGAGCCGATATTTGACGAGCTTGCCGAAAGGCGGGGCGAGAGAAAGTTCTTCGATGATTATCTTGCACATACGAGACATGCGGTTTCTTGCTGCGAGAAGGCGGCAAAGGCGGGCAGCCCGGAGGCCTGGGCGCTCCTTGCGTATCTCTATCTCTACCATGGCGCGGATATCGGGAAGAGACATGCGGATTTTCTGGAGGCTGCGGAGAATGGAAGAAATGCACGGATCATGGATATGGATCTCTTTCTGTGGACGTACTTTGCAGGTCCCTCCGGAGAGGAGCAAGGAGAGCTTCATCACGAGAATCCTTTGAAGGCGTTCCGGTTTGCGCAAAAGATGGCAAAGAAGCGGAATGAGGATTTCTATGAAGTGCTGGCGGATTACTATCGACGCGGATATGGGACAGAGCCGAATCCCCAAATGGCGGAACGGTATCTGGATAAAGCGGCTAAAGTGAAAGAAAAGGGGAAAAGGAAATGACATTTACATCTTATATCGATCAAGTCAGAGCGGAAAGACCGCTTGTGCATCACATCACGAATTATGTGACGGTCAATGACTGTGCGAATGCCTGTCTTGCGATCGGCGCATCGCCTGTCATGGCTGATGCGGTGGATGAAGCGGAGTCGATGGTCTCCATCGCGCAGTCGCTGGTGCTGAATATCGGGACGCTGAATGTGACGAAGGTCGAAGCGATGATGGTGGCAGGCCGCAAGGCGAATGCGCTCGGTATTCCGGTCGTTTTTGATCCTGTCGGCGTGGGGGCGACGCCTTTCAGAAACCGTATGGCGGCTGAACTCATGTGTCAGATCCGGATGGCGGTCGTGAGAGGAAATATTTCTGAGATCTGCTCTCTGGGAGGAGAGGCAGTGCGGACCAAGGGGGTCGACGCGGGCCAGGCAGATGCCAAGGTCGCGGAAGAGGTCGCTTCGATGCTGGCGAAGAAATGGCATGCGACGGTCGTCATCAGCGGCAAGACGGATATCATCACAGATGGGAAAAGTGTCATGCATATCCGCAATGGCTGTCCGGAGATGTCGGATATCACGGGTTCCGGCTGCATGTGTACCACACTCGTCGGTGCGTTTATCGGTGCGCATCCGGAGGATCCCTTCGGCGCCTCTGCCGCGGCGATGCTCTCGATGGGGATCGCGGGCGAAAGAGCCTGGAGATCATACGGTCATCAGGGGCTTGGTCATTTCCACATGGGCATTCTGGATGAGCTTGGCAGCATGAGCGCCTCTGTTATGGAAGCGGAGGGCAAGTATGACATCCTTTGATCTCACGCTCTACCTCGTGACTGACCGGCGTATGCCCAAAGAAGGATTTGAAACTGTCGTCGAAGAGGCGATCCGGGGCGGCGTGACGCTCGTGCAGCTTCGTGAAAAGGAAGGGGATACGGGTCTGCTCTACGAACGGGCACGCAGGCTGAAGGAAGTGACGGACCGCTATCATATCCCTCTCATCATCGATGACCGCATCGACATCATGCTGGCGGTGGATGCAGCAGGCGTCCATGTGGGACAGAGCGATATGCCGGCGGCCATCGCAAGGCAGATGATCGGCCCAGATAAGATCTTAGGCGTCTCAGCAGCCGATCTCACCGAGGCGCTGAAGGCAGAAGCAGACGGCGCAGACTACCTCGGCGTCGGCGCGATGTATCCCACGAAGACGAAGACGGATGCTGACTTCACGACCAGAGAGACGCTGGAGGCGATCAAGCGCAGCGTTCATATCCCCGTTTGCGCCATCGGCGGTATCAATGAGAAGACCATCCCTGACTTCAAAGGAAGCGCGATCGACGGCTTCGCCATCGTCTCTGCCATCATGGCGAGCGAAGCGCCAAAGACGGCTGCGGAAAAGCTGAAACGGATGATCGGGAATGTGCTGAAAAAATAAGGAATCAGGAATGAAGGAGCGGCGCTTCCGCTTTTTATGCGCCGTATTTCCCGCTGAAGTTTGAAAGCAGGGGACGCTAGTGATTGGTGACTAAACGACTAGAAGACTAGGAGATATCAGACTCCCGTATCGTCATTTCGAGCGCAGCGAGAAATCTTTGGCATTCGCGGCGAGGGACTCACGCTTTCCCCACATGTGCCGCGCATTTCTTCGCTTTTTTCATCTGTCTTTCACACCGGCTGTGCCCTATCCGCCCCTACGGGGCACCTTCCCCTCGAGGGGAAGGCTCCGATACGAGAATACCCTCTTCTAAAAAGACGTCGCACTACCTTTGTGATCCCATCCGCTCCCTGTATCGTCATCCCGAGCGTAGCCGAGGGATCTTTATTGCACTGCCGCCATATGCACACATGCGCCCTCACGCAAACGACACCTTGGTGCTTCCTTTTTCGCCTTTCTCTTACTCACGGCTTACCGCTCTGCAAGAAGGATTCCTCCACTTCGGCCCTCATGACACGCAAGAAAGACGATAGCCTCACATCGTCTTTCACACCACTGCGTAGAGTTGTGCCTCTCCGAGGCACTCTATCCTGCGCCTTCGGCGCGGCCCTTCTCCAAGGGCCCACTCGTATCATAGGAGTGACTGGTGACTAAAAAGCCACTTTCGGGCATCGCCCCATATATATTCGCGGCGAAGCCGCCACCTTCATTCCTCATTCCTAATTCCTCACTCTCCACTCCTCATTCGAGCAGAGCGTCCATACAGAGTCAAGGGGCGCCCCGCCCACGGGCGAACTCCTAATTCTATTTCCTCTTGACCTGTACTACAGAGTAGTATAAAATAAGGTTTGATATTGGCTTTATATTCGATAGGAAAGGCCGATCTGCCCTTGGGTAGATTCAGAGGAGGATGCAGAGTGAAGTATTTTTTGATTGGTTTGACAATGGTTGTTTCCTTACTGGTGATCGTAGTCGTCGTAGCTCAGGAATCCAAGCAGGCGGGAATGGGCTCGGCCATCGGCGGCGGCGCAGAAGGCGCTGTTGGCGGCAAAACCAGAGGTAAGGATGCTGTACTCTCCAAGTTCACGGTGGTATTTGGCATTGTCTTTGCTGTGCTTTGTCTCGTGCTTGGAAGATATATGAATACTTTCTGATGAAAAGAAAAGGGGCTTGCATAGAAGCAAGCCTTTTTTTATTAAGGGATGGCAAAGAGCAGTGAGCGGTGACCGGAGAACGAATCGGTGCTTCTTCAGTCCATGGTGAGGCTTCCTTATGGCTCTACGCGGAGCCGCGAAGCCATTTCATCGCACATACACAGGAGAACAACAATGGAAGAAAAGAAAACGCTTTTATCTTATAAGCCGGGGACGATCCTGCAGGGCGTATACAAGTCGTATGGCCGGTTCGGATTTCTGATCACCGATGACGACCACGAGGATGTATATATTTCCGACCGCGATCATCTGAATGCGGTGAATAATGATACCGTCGAAGTGAAGACGATGAAGAGTGAGACGGGCCGTCACAATACGGAAGGCCGTGTCATGAAGGTCTTAGAGCGTGCCAATGATACCTTCGTCTGCACCTATGAGATGCTGAAGGATGGCGGTGAAGCTGTGCCGATCGATGAGAAGGTGGATATGTACATCGAGATTCCTGAGGGACAGGAAATGGATGCCACCACGGGGGCGCGTGTCATTGTCGAAGTCACTCGCTGGCCGGGGGAATGGACGGATGCGGAGGGCCGTGTGACGGAAGTCATCGGCTACAAAGGCGATAAGGGTCTTGATATCGATATCATCGTCGCACAGCACCGTCTGCCGCATGAATTTTCCGAAAATGTACTGGATGAGGCAGAGAATCTGCCGCGGGATATCCGGATGGGAAAAGGGCTCACCGATTTCAGAGCTCTTCCGATCGTCACCATCGACGGGCCTGACTCGAAGGATCTCGACGATGCGGTCTACTGCGAGAAGAAGGCAAACAGACATTTTGAGCTGTCTGTCCATATCGCGGATGTGTCTCGCTATGTGACGAAGGGGTCGCTCCTCGATGATGAGGCCTACCGCCGCGGCACTAGTGTATACTTGGCGGATCGCGTCATCCCGATGCTGCCTTTCCAGCTGTCGAATGATCTTTGCAGCTTAAACCATGATGAAGACCGCTATGCGATGTCCTGCGTGATGGATGTGTCGCCGGATGGCAAGGTAAAGACCGAGCTGGTCACACCGTCCATCGTGCGTGTGGCACGCCGCTGCAATTATCCGGAGATCAATAAAGCCTTCCATGAGGGCATTATGCCGGCAGATCTTGCACACTTCATGCCGATGCTCGAAGACCTGAAGGCCTGCGCGGATGCCCTTCGCACAGACCGTACCCGCCGCGGTGCGCTCGACTTCGATTTCCCGGAATACAAGGTCATTCTCGATGAAGAGGGGACACCGCTTCGCATCGAGAAGCGCATCAGAAGTGATGCGGAAAAGATGATCGAGGATGCCATGATTGCGGCGAATGAAGCGGTAGCGCGTTTCCTCGAAAAGACAGGACATACGTCGATCTACCGTGTGCATGAGCATCCGGATGAGGAGAAGCTGAATTCCCTGAAGCGTCTCATCGCCATCATGGGACTCGATCTCTCTATCCCGAAGGATCCGGAGCCGAAGGATATCCAGAAGCTTCTGGAAACGGTGAAAGGAGAAGATATCGAAGCGGTCGTGCAGGTGATGACGCTCCGCAGCCTTCCGCAGGCCTGCTACAGCACGGAAAATGCCGGACACTTCGGGATCGCCAGTGAATGCTATACGCACTTCACCTCGCCGATCCGCCGCTATCCGGATCTGATGGTACATCGCCTCATCCGACAGGCGATCTCAGAAGGCCTCTCCGAGGCAGAGCTCAAAAAGCAGACAGAGTTCCTCCTGCGCGCAGCTGACCACTGCTCGGAGACAGAGCAGAATGCAACAGATACCGAGCGCGATGTCGATGACCTCAAGATGACAGAGTACATGGTGCCATTCGTCGGCGAGCCATTCGATGCGCATGTGACCGGGATCACCCGCTTTGGCGTTTTTGTAGGCCTTGACAATGGCGTAGAAGGTCTTGTCCACATTGACTCCATGGACGATGACGAGTATATCTATCAGGAAGATACGATGACCTTGAAGGGCCGCTTCTCCGGGACAACCTATTCCATGGGGATGCCCGTCCGCGTGACCCTTGTCAAGGCGGATAAGGAACGCCGCGAAGTCGACTTCATCATGGGAGAGATTCATTCCCCGCTGAATCTGGAAAAGAAGACCAGATCATCTGCAAGATCCAAATCACATTCGAAAAAGAAAATGAAGAAGGGGAAGAAGTGACTAGTGACTAGTGACTAGGGATTAGGATATTTCCTTTATAAGCCCGCTCTCCCTCCTTCCTTTGGAAGGAGGTGCCCCGAAGGGGCGGAGTGTGCAAGTGAACTGGATTTTTAGGAGCAAACCGACGCGAAAATCCAGTGAGACGCCATTTCGAGCAAAGCGAGATGTTGGCTTCGCGAAGCGGGCTTATCACACATCGCGCGGGCCAACCCCGCCTAGCTGCGCTCGGCTGCCCCTTCCAGCGGAAGGGGCTCGCTGGAAGAGCATCTGGCAAATCATGTACCAGCATTGCTTTATACAAAACTCACGGCGCTTCCAAATTTGATGCGCCGTACCTTCACTCCTAACTCCTAACTCCTCACTTGAAACTATGTATTGCATGGAATTTGACCAACATCCGTAAAGGAGAGATACATGGCCGAGAAAAAAACGGCGCCGCCGATCGCGCTCAATCGGCAGGCACATCATAACTATTTCATCCACGAGACGTATGAGTGCGGCATCGCACTCACCGGGACCGAGGTGAAGTCCATCCGCGCGGGAAAGGTGAATCTGCGCGACAGCTTCGCCCGTATCCAGAAGGGCGAGGTCTACCTGTGGAATGCACATATCAGCCCCTATGAGCAGGGAAATATTTTCAACCACGACCCGCTTCGTACCAGAAAGCTGCTTCTGCACAAGAAGGAGATCCGAAAGATCGAGATGCAGCTTAAAACAAAGGGCTACACCTTAGTCCCGCTCGAGATGTACTTCAAGCACGGCAAGGTCAAAGTGGAGATCGGTGTCGCAACGGGCAAAAAACTCTACGATAAGAGAGAGGATATGGCTGCGAAAGCTGCTAAGCGCGATCTTGACAGGCGCATCAAAGAACAAAGGTATGATTGATCGGATCAGGGACTCGAATCCGCGTATAGATCCATAAACAATATAAAGGGAGAACCATAGCATCATGGAAGAAAAACAGAATAAGCCCCGCAAAGACTTCAAAAGTAAGGGAAAATTCGGCGGTAAGAAATTCGGCGGTAAAAAATTTGGTGAAAAGAAATTTGGCGGCCGCGGCAAGAGCTTTGGCAAGGATAAGCCGGATTTCAAGAAACGGAAATTGGCTCCCGGCGTCGAATTCGTGGACCGCGAGCTCGGCGTGGGCATCGTGAGAAAGCTGACAGATGAAGGCATCGTCGTTGCTTTCGGCGATGCGGAAAAGCTCATCCCGAGAAAGAAGCGCGAGGGCGGCTACAAAAAAGACGGCTTCAAGAAGGATGGACATCGTAAGGATTTCAAAAAGGAAGCCTTCAGCGCAGCGAAGCCGATGGAAAAGAAGGTATTCACCTTCGATGCACCTCTGCCGGATGCAAAGCCGACCGGTTTCAAAAAGAGAGAAGCGGCTGTCGGGCTGGAGGTCACGGATGAGACGCTCGGTAAGGGCACCATCACCCGCATCACAGAGCGCGGCACGTATGTCACTTATGATGCGACAGGCGAGCGCATCCTCTATCCGATGGGACTTCCGTCGAAGCTTTTGAAGACTGCATTCCCGGAAGTGAAGAAAGAAACGAAAAAAGAAGCGCCGAAGGGACAGGCGCGCACCTATACCGTGCCGGCAGCCGACAGACCGGCTCCGAAGCCGAAGGTGGAAGTCCGTCCGGTCAAGGAAACGCACCGCGGCAATACCCACTATATCGAGATCGGCGTGGGCACGCCCGTTGTCTCCTCTGTGTATGGACAGGGCGTCATCACAGACATTGCGGATGGCAAGCTCGTCGTAGACTTTGGAAATACGGAGCAGTCCTTCTTCTATCCGAAAGCCTTCGCGGAAGGCCAGATCGAAGTGGTGGAAGACTAGTGGCTGGGGAGGAGATCTCCCCTCGGCTTGTCAGACAAAAAAAGGGGCTGTGAAGAAATGAGGATTCATTTCTTCACAGCCCCTTTTTGCGCGCTAAGGAAAGGCGGATTCATTGCAGAGTATAATCGGAAAGGGGACATTGGCAGCAGGCGGCTTTCTCGTAACGTCATTTCGAGCGAAGTCGAGAAATCTTCCTTGCCCTGCGGTTACCCATGTCAGTGTGAAAATGAAAATCGACGTCTTTGTGTTTCGTTTCCCCGCTGTATCGCGTCGGCCGTTTATGGGTCTGCCAGAAAGATCCCTCGGCTGCGCTCGGGATGACGAAACGGGGAGCGGATGGTTTCTCACTCGTTTTCAGATCGCTGCCACCCATCCGCTTCCTTCGGTGTGTCCCTCTTCAACGAGTTCGCAGCGGGGAGAAATGCCCGAAGGACTGCGATACGAGAATACCATCTTCTAAAAAAAGGCGGCGAAGCCGCCACCTGAACCCTGAACCCTGAACCCTGAACCAAATAAAAGCAAAGAAAAAAGGGACTGTGAAGAAATGAGGATTCATTTCTTCACAGTCCCTTTTTTCTTGTCTTATTTTTTTGTCTGCTTGATGAAGGCTTCATCGCGTAGGAATTGTTTCCTCATATCGATCTGGAACTTGACACGCTGCCCTTCCGCGCGGAATTCGACGCGTTTGATATTGGGAAATTCGGTCAGCGTATCGACAGTCATGGCGATGAAGAGGGACTGTCCGGTCTCTCCCTGCAGTTGGTTCAGCTCTTTCGTGAAATTCACGGTGCAGGTGCCGTCTTCGACATGGACGCTCTTCAAGCGGGTACCGGCAGGAACGAGGGGATACTTGGACTTTCGATCCGCGCGGAGCATTTCTTCGATGGCTGTCTTCGCAGTGCGGTCAGCGGCTTTCACTTTGACCGTGGCAGGAAGGATGTGAAGGCCGTCTTCTGTGGGCAGGTAGTAAGTGAGACTCGCTTCTTTTTCTGCGGGGATCTGACTCGAGGAAGCGGCTGGCGGGACGACGGTCCCCGCGCTCTGCGGTTTGCTGTTTCCACCGCAGCCGGAAAGAAGAGCGGTGAGGATGATCGGGACGATCAGTGCATAATAGATATTCATAGGAGCTCCTTTGGGAAGCATCGGTCTGATCCAGCGAATGGATCCGTGTTTCCTCCCTTTTCATTTCACATACAATGGTAAGAAGCAGTCTCAGAGAGCTGCGAAATAATCCACCAGTCCCTTGAAGAGGCTCTTGGCGATACTCTTCGGCCCCCAGCTGGACGTGAGCATCTGGACGCGGTGCGCGTTGCTGATATAGCCCATTTCCATCAGGACGGAAGGCATATTTGTGTTGACATTCACATAGAGATGCCCGGAGCGGACACCGCGGTCAGGGATGGAGAGCAGATTCATGGTGGACTGGTGCAGCATCTGGGCGAGCATCAGGTCCTTTGCGGTCTTGGGGTAGTAGTAGGCGGTGGTACCATCGACAGAACCATTGGAGAAGGAGTCGATGTGGATGGAGACGAAGACGTCCGCATTCGCTTGATTTCCGACATCGCAGCGTGCCTGCAGCTCGGGGTCATCGTCCGCCCATGGACCATAGACGTCCTTGTCGGTGCTGCGGGTCATGACGACCTTCGCACCGGCAGAGGTGAGCATGTCGCGCAGCGGCAGTGCGATGGAGAGGGTGACATCCTTCTCGTAAATCTCCTTATTTCCTTTGTGTCCGATGGCACCGACATCCGTGCCGCCATGGCCGGGGTCAAGGCAGATGATCTTGCCTTTGAGTATTTTTCGGGCATCGGCAGGTACAGAGACTTTCTGCGGGGGGGCTTCTTTCTCGGCAGAGGGCTTTTTGGCGGCCGGCTTTTTTGTCGTCGTATTCTCGGCGCTTGCTGCCGGCTTCGTGTAGCTCTTTTTGGCACCCTGGATCGGGATGTCAATGACGAGGCGGTGCGGTTTTCCCAGTTTTGCATCCGGACGAAGGGCAAAGACGTGGATGTCATCGATCTTCTGCGGCTTGGTGAGGGCGACGTCGATGTAGGTGTCGCCGTCTTTTTCAGAAACTGTGGTGAAATCGATGGCGCGCGGATCCATATCGTATTGAGAGCCGCTGAAGCTCTTTTGGGTGTTCTTTAGGATGACTTCGAAGTTTTTGCCGGATTTGTCTATCGCAGCCTCCGCCTGTACCGCTTTCGTGAGATCTGTCACGATACGGATGAAGGGGGGATCGCCATCATTTCTGGCTGTCCAGCGAAGATCGGTGATTGCTGCATCTTTCGCCCATGCTTCATTGCCTGCCCAAGGCAGCAGAAGAAGCGAAAACACAAGCAGGATGAGTTTGAAATATTTCATAGATATCCTTTCTTATACATGTCTTACACGTGCGTAACGATACTCTCTCATATGGTTTTATTATAACACAGCGAGAAAAGGGTGAGCCTGTGGGGCGTGCCCTCCCTTGATTGGGTTTGAAAGGCTCGTTTGAATGAGGAATCAGGAATGAAGGTGGCGGCTTCGCCGCGAATATATATGGGGCGATGCCCGAAGGTGATATTTAGTCACCAGTTACTAGTCACTTCTAATCCCTAATCCCCAATCCCTAGCCACTCATCCCTTAAAGTACCGAGAAAACTTGACACTTACGGTTCTTGGTAAAACGCTTTATTTTCTTGCAAAATCGTAGTAAAATATTATAGTGTTGTCATAATAGGAAAACTATAGCAATTCGATACAAAGGAGTTTGACCATTGGATTTCTCGTATAGCAAATGGAAAAAAGCAGCAGCTCTCTCAGCGGCGTCGCTGCTCGCACTGTCGGCTTTTGCACTGACGGGCTGTGGGGGACAAGGCGGGGAGAAGGCAGCGTCTTCTCAGCCGGCAGCGGCTTCGGAGCAAGCACCGGATCCGAATCTGAAGCCCGGCGTCGCTGTCGTGCATCGCGCAGCGGATGTGAAGTATAGTGTACCGGAGGGCGTGTCCGTCCTCATGTACCACATGATCGGAGACGAACAGGGCAATGCAGCCGTCATGACCGAGGCAAATCTGCGTATCCAGATGAATTATCTGCGTGATCACGGCTACCATCCGATCACCATGCAGGAGCTCTATGACTATGTCACCAAGGGGGCGCCTCTTCCGGAAAAGCCTGTCTGCATCACTTTCGATGACGGATATCTGGACAGCTACACCATCGTATATCCGCTCATGAAGGAGTATGGCTTCCCATGGACGCTCTTCCTGATCACCGATGATGTAGGAAAGCCGTACAACCGTATGACTTGGGATCAGCTGAAGGAAATGGCAAACAGCCATGCTGTCACCATCGCAAGTCATACGCTGTCGCATCCTAAGCTCCACAATCTTGCCACCCGCGCAGAAAAAGAGAAGGAGATCGTCGAGGCGAATAAGGCACTCAAGTATCAGCTCGGGATCGACAATGTCTGGCTGGCATATCCTTATGGCGACTATGACGATGAAGTCATCGATATCTGCAAGAAGGCCGGTATCAAGATGGCTGTCACGACAGACGCCGGCCGCGTCCATGTCGGCAGCTTCCCGTATGATCTGAAGAGAGCGTATATCGGGAATGACATTTCCATCGCCCGCTTCTCGGAACGTCTCAATAAGGATAATTACACGCCGGTTTGATGGCTGAGCGGGGGCTTTGACGTGAATCTTCATAGGTTAAGCGGGTTCTGAAGGTGAAAGCAGGGATGAGTAACTAGGGATTAGGGATTGGGAGACTCAAGTGACTGTTGACTGGGATTCTCTGGCATCGTCATCCCGAGCGCTACGCTCGAAATGACGATGCGCGCGAAGCGCTATCAAAACTCCGCGGTGCTTAGATCCTTCGACTCAGTTCTCATATTTCAGATAAGCCATTATTTAACATACGACGTTTTTCTCCGCTCAGGATGACGAAATACGCTGCCCTGCTCCCCGTTGAACCCATAGAACCCGCTCCCCCTCTTTCATCCCCGATCAAAAGGCGATACGTCCCAGGGGCTAACCCTCAACCCTTTTTCAAGGAGTCACAATGAAACGATTTTTCAACAACATCGTGGTCAAGTTTATCCTGATCACCCTGGTCTTTTTCATCATCACGTCTCCGATCGTGGTGCTCTTCGGGCCGTTCGGCAATCTGAAGCGTGCTGTGGTCGGTGCGATCATGCGCTCACGGCATCCGCAGTACATCACGTGGCTTTACAATCAGGAGGAGCTGAACCAGATCCTCGGCACCGTGACGACGACGGATAAGCAGAATGTATTCGCTTTCAAGCCGCGCACGGATGCGACGCTGAAGCTGAAAAAGATCGAGACATCCCGCTTCGTCGGGTATCTGCTGGAGATCCCGAATCCGAAACGTATCGAAGTCGCTACGGCAGAAGACATCAATGAGAAGGGGGATACCACTTCCAGCATTGCGAAAAAGAACAATGCCGTAGCAGCCATCAATGGCGGCGGCTTCTACGATCCGAATGGCACCGGCATCGGACGTTTGCCCTATGGCTTCATCCTGCATCAGGGCAAGTACCTTTTGGGGCAGCAGGTCGATGACAAGGAAAAAGTCGACTTCGTCGGAATGACGAAGAACGGAAATCTGATTGCCGGGAACTACAATAAGAAAGAACTGCGTGACCTTGGTGCGGTCGAAGGCCTGACCTTCGGCCCGCCGCTCATCATCAATGGGCAAAAGGTCATCAAGAGCGGTGACGGCGGATGGGGGATCTCCCCGCGCTCGGCCATCGGACAGAAGAAGGATGGCACGATGCTCTTCCTCGTCATCGACGGACGACAGCCCGGCTACAGCATCGGCGCGACGCTTGTCGATTCGCAGAATATCCTCTATGAAAACGGAGCCTACATTGCGGCTAATCTGGACGGCGGATCTTCCACGACACTTTACTATAATGGCAAGGTGGTCAATAAGCCTGCCGATCTTCTGGGCGAACGTATGATACCGACTGCATTTATCGTGAAATAAGGAGAACAGCGTGAAGAAAAAAATCGCACAGCTCATGATCTGCTTCCTCCTTGGCGTAGGGGTGCAGGCAGGAGCCTACGTATATATGGACCGCGTACTTTTTGCCCCGCTCTCCTCAGATGACTACGATATGTCTGATGTGAAGGACAAAGTCGCAGAGCAGGCGGAAAAGGAAGGCAAGAAGCTCTATGCGAAGGTCAGCGTGAAGGGGAAAGCCTACTACTCGCATAACTATAAATATATGGCAGATGTGACCGCAGAAACGGTCACCATTTACAAAGCCGAAGATCTTGGACATCCGCAGATCGTGGATCTGAAAGGACAGGGCGTTTCTTTCTTCGAATGGATGCCGGACAGAAATCTGGCGCTCATGGCGCTCTATCCGATCCACTGGAAAGGCGGACGCTGGGATGTGACACTGGCGCGCTACAATCCGGAAGGCACCACGCACGAGTCCGATGCGCCGATCCGTGATCTCCCAAGAAATGCGAAGATCGTGGATGTCGCTTACTCGACCGCTACCAATGCCGTCTACATGAAGATGGAAGTCGGCAAGGGTCTCTACCGCATCTACCGCACGGATGCAAACTATGATACCCGCCGCATCTACGTGCAGACCTCGCACATCGGCAAGATGGCCGTCTACTATGATGCAGACCGCCTCTTCTATGATGACAGCCAGAAGGGCATCATGTACACCTTTAATGGGGATGACAGCTCGTGGCGCGTCATCTCTCCGCCGGGGGCCTACCGCTTGGTCGGCCTCGGGGATGATAAGACCATCTATGCAGCCAAGATCAACAACAAGGGCGAGGCGACCGCTTACTATACGGGTAAACTCGGCGTCGGCTTCAAAGAAGTCAAAGCGCTTGAAACACCTGTAGAATTCAACTCCATCACCGTCCATATGATCCGCGAAGCCGCCATGCACGCGGGAAAATAAAAAGCAGCGCTTCGGCGCTGCTTTTTGTGTGCGAGAGACTGGTGACTGGTGGCTGGTGATTAGTGACTTGGAACTAGTGGCTAGTGACTAGAAGACTCTCGCATCGTCATTTCGAGCGTAAGCGAGAAATCTTCTTTGCAGACCGATAAACAAAGGATGTGTGTAGTACCAAGGCGTCGCTTCCGTACCGTGCCTATGTGATACTGACCGCAGTGCAAGAAAGATCTCTCGGCTGCGCTCGGGATGACGATACGAGAAATGGCTACCCAAAAAATTTGAAAGCAGGGGCGAATAGCTAGGAACTTGTGACTGGTGACTAGGAGACCTCGGACTCCCGTATCGTCATTTCGAGCGTAAGCGAGAAATCTTCCATGCAGACCGATAAACAAAGGATGTGTGCAGCACCAAGGCGTCGCTTCCCTGCAGTGCCTATGTGATACTGACCGCAGTGCAAGAAAGATCTCTTGGCTACGCTCGAGATGACGACGGCGCGAAGCGCTATCAAAACTCCGCGGCGCCGAGCTATTTAAGGAAGATGATGACGAAGCTATGTATAAAAATCCATATGAAATCTGATTCTTCGATTGAAATAGCATTTCCCTAGATCCTTCGACTCAGTTCTTCTATTTCAGATAAGCCATTTTTAAGGAAACACTGATTCAATCGTTGTCAGATTTTATTCTTGGATTTTTTATACAGAGCGAGGAGACATTCGACGCGAATAGCGAGCTATTTAAGGAGAATGTCGACGACACTATGTATAAAAATCCATATGAAATCTGACTCTTCGATTGAAACAGCGTTTCCTTAACATACGACGTTTTTCTCCGCTCAGGATGACGAAATGCGCCGCACAGCCATTCCTCATTCCTCATTTGAGCAGAGCTTTCACCCGCTCTCAAGGGGCGGCACGCCCCGTAGGCTGACCCTGAATCCCTTGAACTCTTCCCTCTTTTATAATTTTCTTCCCCGATTTCCTGAATAAATGATATAATAGTTTAGATACCTATTATTCCCATGAAGGAGAGCGGAAATGGCAGAAGAAAACGAAATCTATACAGCCGACGACAGACTGATCGTCGCACTGGACGTCGACAGCTTTGACAAAATGAAAGCGCTGGTCGATGAGCTTGGCGATCTGATCTCCTACTACAAGGTCGGCATGGAGCTCTACTACAGTGCAGGCAGTGATACGATCCGTTACCTGAAGGAACACGGAAAGAAGGTTTTTCTTGATCTGAAGCTCCACGATATTCCGAATACCGTCGGTCACAGCGTGGCCTCCGTCACTCGCCTCGGCGTGAACCTCATCACCGTCCATGCAGCAGGCGGCCGTGCGATGATGCAGGCAGCGACGCGCTATGCGAAGATCACTGCGGATGAGCTGGGCGTAGAACGTCCGAAGATCCTGGCGGTCACCGTCCTCACCAGCTTTGATGACCAGGGATGGCAGGAAGTCGGCGGACATCTCCCCATTCAGGAGCATGTCCTGGAGCTGGCTTCCCTTGCGAAATCCTCCGGCGTCGATGGTGTCGTCGCTTCCCCGAAAGAAGCCGGCAGTATCCGCGAGATGGCCGGAAAGGATGATTTCCTCATCGTGACCCCGGGCATCCGCCCATCCTTTGCCCAGACCGATGATCAGAAACGTATCGCGACCCCATCACAGGCTTTCAAGGACGGATCTTCCATGCTCGTTATCGGACGTCCGATTACACAGGCGATCGACCCCTGTGCGGCTGCCCGTTTAATTTTAAAAGAAATAAAGGAGAACGCATAATGAACGAAAAAGAAGTCGAATCTTTGCTGAAAGAAACCAAAGCCATTCTGGAAGGTCATTTCCTTCTGACCAGCGGTCTTCACAGCCCTCTTTATGTAGAAAAATTCAACGTGCTCCAGCATCCGGAATACACGGAAAAGCTCTGCCAGGAATTTGCAAACCATTTCAAGGATATGGGCATCGAGACCGTCATTGGACCGGCGACCGGCGGCATCATCCTGTCTCAGGTCACTGCCCGTCTGCTGGGCGTTCGTTCCATTTTCACCGAAAGAGAAAATGGCAAGATGACCCTTCGCCGCGGCTTCAAGGTCGCTCCTGGTGAAAAAGTCCTCATCGTCGAAGACATCGTCACCACCGGCGGCTCCATCAAGGAAGTCGTCGATGTCGTGAATGAAGCCAAGGGCGATATCGTCGGCATCGGCCTCTTAGTAGACAGAAGCGGCGGCAAAGCAGACTTCGGCGTACCGCAGGAAAAGGTATATCCGCTGCTCCACCTCACCGTTCCGACCTACAAGCCGGAAGAATGCCCGCTCTGCAAAGAAGGCGCGCCGATCACCGAACGTGGCAGCCATCATCTGAAAAAATAAGAGTGAGATCTGAAAACACACCTATCGAGAGATCGAGGGTGTGTTTTTTTCTTGCCGCTCACAGCTCTTGCTCATGACCGCCTGCGTTCCTCTCTCTTTTTCATAGAAGGGGGGAGAGTCTTCCGGCAGAAGCAAGACGTTTTAAGGAAACACTGATTCAATCGTTGTCAGATTTTACTCTTGAATTTTTATGTATAGCGAGGAATAACCTGACGCGAATAGCGAGCTATTTAAGGAAGGTTATGACAAAGCTATGCGTAAAAATTCTTGTAAAAGCTGACTCTGCGATTTAATCAGCGTTTCCTTAAGCCGCAAGGGTTCTTCGGCTGGCCAATACCTCTTAACCGTCAAGCATAACTTTCATGCAAAACGTGTATTTTATTCCAAGAGGAAAATCATGCTATGATTTGTAAGGATTAACCTAGTATTAGCACATAATTAGTATAAAAACGAGGAGGACATGATGGCACTGGCGTCGCTTGCAGCATTGGGGCTTGCTATATTTCTTGGCTTTGTGAAAAAAATGAATACGGGGCTGTTATGTACCGCGCTCGCACTGCTCGTAGGCAGACTGGCCGGGATCTCTGATGATGAGATCATCCGTGGCTTCAACTACTCCTTATTCCTCATGCTTCTGGGCGTGACCTATCTTTTCGGACTGGCGGAGATGAATGGGACCTTAGCCCTGCTTTCGAAGAAGATCGTGGCGCTCTCCGGACGTCGCACCTACCTGGTACCGATCGTCATGTACCTTTTTGCGACCATCCTCTCTGCCCTGGGACCGGGCACCATACCGACGGCAGCCATTATGATGGTCTTCGGGATGACGCTTGCGAAGGAAATGAATATCAATCCGGCGATGCTGGGGGCCATCATCTTTCTCGGAGCGGCCGGAGGCGGGATGTCTCCACTGGCTGCGACGGGCATCATCGGGCTGAATCTATGCGGAGAATTCGGCCTGACCGGCATCGAGGAACCGCTTCTCGTGAATGGCGTCCTCTCCTCGACCGTCTATGCCGCGCTGGTCTACTTTGCCTTCGGAGGCTATCGGCTGCGGTCAGACATCGTACTTCATCTGGCAGATACGCCTTCATTTGCGCGGCAGCAGATCATCACATTGATAGGCATCGCGGGCATGGTGGTCCTTGTCCTGTTCTTTCATATCAATGTGGGACTTGCCAGCTTCGGCGTCGCTGCTATCTTGTCGTTTCTGAATGTTTCTGATGAAACGGCAGCGCTTCGCCGCATCCCCTGGGGGACGCTTCTTCTGATCTGCGGTGTCGGCGTGCTGATGAATGTCATCATTTTGACTGGTGGGATCGATCTTCTCTCAGATGCGCTTGCTTCCATCATGAGCGACTCGACCGCAGTCAGCATTCTGGGGATCACGGCAGGCGTCCTTTCGTGGTTCTCCTCGACCTCCGGTGTCGTCATGCCCACGCTCATTCCGACCGTGCCGCATATCCTGTCACAGATGGGAAGCAGTGCTAATCCGGTCGAATGGGTCACTGCGATCACCATGGTCTCCAATACCGCAGGCATCAGCCCCTTATCGACGGGCGGTGCGCTGGCGCTGGCGGCTTATTCGGCAGAAGGCGGATTGAAAGACGGCGAGCTGGATCGGCTCTTCATGCGGATGTTCTTCATCTCCGCGGCGGGCGTTGTGTCCCTGTCTGTTCTGGCCTACTTCGGGCTCTACCGTTGGCTGCTGTAAAGAAATAAAACAGAGAAGCGAGTCAGGCAGCCGACGGAGATCCCATGGCTGCCTGTTTTCCGTATCGTAGACGAAGAAGGAGTGACGAAAATGAGTGAAAATCATGATGCTTTGCTTTACATACTGCGTATCGTCGGATTTCTTTTTGCTGTGTGCTGCGTGTGGCTGATCTATGCCAGACAGAAAACGAAAATGAAACGTCTGAAAGCGGCCAACCAGCATTCCGCCATTGTTCTCCTGCATAAGCGTCATGCGGGAAATATAGACTATGCCAGCATCAATGCGATCCTGCACATCGATGGACTTCGTGCAGAGACCTTCCTCTATGCGCTCGGAGTCCCTGCGGTATATCTTGCCCCGGGAAAACATGTCATCGAAGTCGAAGCACACTGGTCCAGGCACATCCGTGGACGGCGTATGAAAGACTATCAGGCAGGGCCGAGCATGATCTCCGTCTCTGTCGAATCAGGAGAGTACTGGTCCCTGGAGTATTGCATCTCTAAGGATCATTTTACGTTCGAACGCTGTGATCCAAAGAACTTATTTTTGAGGAAGGCAGGCTAAGGAACCGGAGCCTGCATAAAAGTTTCTACAAAAAGGCATATTTTCGAGAAAAAATACCAAAGATATAACCGATTGGCATGAACTATAGACAAGCGGAAAACAGATGGATATAATGGAATCAGAAAGGATGAAGAAGGAAATACCTTTCAGACCGGTCAAAATCACTTCAAATGAGTGTAAACTTCCTAATTTCGGATTATTTCCTCGTGCAGCCGCTGAATGCAGAAAGGAGACTATCATGAACAAGATGTATGATGCAGTGATGAAAATGGAAACTTTACTCGATGCGTATGAAGCTCTCATTGGCAATATTACAGATTTCCTGAATGACAATGGGATCGATATCACAGGGGATCCATCGGAACATCCGGCACTGATGCTTTACGCAGAAGCCGGACGGATCTATGGCCGTTTGCTCCATACGAGAAAGCTTGAGGACCTGCTCCGTATGGAAGGGGAGTACCGTCTCATGACCTCCATGGTCGCTGAAATGAAGGCAGGGGCGTGGATGACGACCTCCCATCACGAAAAAATGGCCAAGGCCGGTTGATTTCGTGAGGAACAGGATATGGTAACGGGAAAAAGGAGCTGTAAAGAAATGAATCCTCATTTCTTTACAGCCCCTTTTTACTTTACTTTCATTTGGTTCAGGGTTCAGGGTTCAAGGTTCAGGATTGAGGTGGCGGCTTCGCCGCCTTTTTTTTAGAAGAGATGGTATTCTCGTATCGTAGCCTTCCCCTCTAGGTAATGCTATTAAGTTAAGGAAATCGTTAGCTACGTAACGTCTTGCTTCCCCCTTCGGGGGAAGTGCCGAAGGCAATAGGGGCATGCCAGCGGTATAGCGTGCTATGTTGAATAGTCCGACGCTATCGATATTCCAACACTTTCATGCAATACCGCTACGTAGCCCCCTCAGCCCTTCGGGCAGCTCCCCCGATGGGGAGCCAAGAACGTTCTTCCGCTTAACTTAATAGCATTACCCGCAGGGGCGGATAGGGTGACTATGGCATGAAAGACAGCTGGGATAAGGTTTCCCGGTCACTCCTATGAGAGCTGCAAGTCCCCCCGCGGCAGATGGAACGCGAAAATGAGATGATCGTTATTTAACATCGCCTTTTTGCGTGGGAGGAGCTATAGGGATGGACAGGGAAGCAATGGTTTTCTGGAGAAAGCATTCAAACGGAATAGATATTTTGTCTATTTCTTATGGGAATGCCTGCCTTTATTCTATAGAGACGTATTTCATTTCAAAGGATCAATCATCTATTCTAATAAAATATATAATTATATCTCGATAAATATGTTACAAATGATAAATAAAGAGATATAATTTACCCATCAAGAGCAATGGATAGGAGGCGCAGCTCGTGATGTGGTATCTGTTTGGAAGTTCATGATCTGGCATATAGGCAGAATAGTTTACGGCAGAGAAGCTCTGGATCCAAGAGAGAAGAGCGTCTGCCCATGTCTGAAATGCGAAGGAGTTGACTTACGTGTCATTGAATACTCATGAGATCCTGGCACTTTCCATTTTTGTGGTTGTTTATTTTTTTATCATCTCTGAGATCGTTCATCGAACGATCATCGCTCTTTTAGGCGCTGCTGTCATGATCATGTCAGGCATATTGACGCAGAGCAAAGCCATCAGTTATGTGGATTTCAATACGATCGGTCTTTTGGTCGGGATGATGCTCATCGTAAGTATCACGGCAGAGACAGGAGTATTTAATTATATGGCCTTGTGGTCTGCACAGAAGGTCAAGGCCAGGCCGCTTTACCTTATGGGAGCACTCGCTTTTCTGACTGCGTTCTGCTCCGGATTTCTGGATAATGTGACGACGGTATTGCTGACCGTACCGGTGACATTTTCAATTTGTAAAAAATTGAAAATCTCAGTTTATCCATTCTTGCTGGTACAGATCATGGCTTCTAATATCGGGGGGACAGCGACCATGATCGGTGATCCTCCGAATATCATGCTGAGCAGTGCGGTTCCGCAACTCAACTTCGTCGCCTTTCTGACTCATTTGGGGATCGTCTGTCTCTGTATTCTGACCGTGACGGTTGCGATTTTTATGCGACTCTATCATAAACAGCTGATGACGACAGAAGAGCTTCGCGAGGAAGTCATGAAGATGGATGCAGGCGCGGAAATTACGAATGCGCCGCTATTGAAACGCTGCCTCGTCGTTCTTGCCCTCGTGATAGCCGGTTTTATTCTCCATGATCTCCTTCATGCGGATAATGCCAGCATCGCTCTTTGCGGCGCTGCGCTTTTGATGCTTTGGACTATGAGGAAAGATGAGAAATCCATTGGCAGCGCCCTTGCCGGCGTGGAATGGGTGGCCATTTTCTTCTTTCTTGGACTCTTCATTATCATAGGCGGATTGGTGGAGACAGGCGTCATTACTGCGCTTGCCAAAGCGGCTATGCATGCGACAGGCGGGAATATGACGACGACTACCATGCTTGTCCTGTGGCTCAGTGCATTTGCCTCTGCTTTCATTGATAATATTCCTTTTGTTGCGACCATGATCCCTCTCATTAAGGATATGGGAAATATGGGGATCACGAATCTGGATCCTCTTTGGTGGGCCTTATCTCTTGGTGCTTGCCTCGGCGGTAACGGGACCTTGATCGGTGCGAGTGCCAATGTGGTGGTGGCTTCTCTGGCCCAGGCGCATGGGATCAAGATGACGTTTGCCGGATATACTCGCTACGGGTTGCCGATGATGCTGCTTTCGATCGCCATCTCGGCTGTCTATATATATTTCTGGTATTTGTGATCGAATGATTCGTGTTTCCATCATTTGTTTAGTTTCTTTGGCGGATCTGCGGAAAATCATCCGCTTTCCCCAGTGATACAAGGAGGAATATACATGAACGAGAAAAAAATGAATGAAGCAGGGTATTGGGAAGAAAAAAGCTTAAAGAGGGCGGAAATGCTGAAAGAAAATGATGGTCTTGGCGTGATTTCAGGAAGACAGTACCGTCATGACTCCATCCAGATGCCGGAGATCATGGCAGAGACATCGGCGGGTTTGCAGCACTTGGTGAAGAAAAGCCTGAAGAGGGCAGATGCCATGTCTGAAAATAATGGGATGTATGAGTGAGGAAAGTAGAAAGCTCTTGTTTTTCGCATACATAAAAAGGGTGTGACCTAGGCCACACCCTTTTTGGTATCAGATGGCATCTTTTTTATAGTAGGGAGATGTCATCCAGTTTCCTGTCTGCATATCCGACAAAATCGAGCGAAGAAGATCATATTCGCCTTCCAGAATGCAGAGTGGATCGATATTCTTCATCTGCGGAAGAGAGGTATAGATACGGAGAGATTCTTTGTAGAGCATCAGTTCAGGCGCTTTGCCATCAATGTCGATCCCGGCATCCTTGAAGTAGGCTCTGTACTGAGCAAGCAGCTGCTCGAAGTCATGGATCATTTTCTCGCGCTTCATTGTGGTGTCATATAAACTGCCCATGATGGTATCCTCCTTCGCTGCTGCGGCAGCGGAATAGAAAGCCGAGACCTCTTGAGGTGCTATGGCGTAAGCGATGGGAAGCGTAGTTCCGTCTGCTTACACATCGTTTTCCCACTTGCTGTATGAGTTTCTGCTTTCGGAATTCTTATGGTTTCATTATAAAAGGTAAGAGGATCTTCGTCTATAGCATATGCCCATGTGTTATAACTTTCACTTTTGGGACAGGAAATATACGAAACTGATCGATCCATGTTCCTCACCGATCTCGGATCACAGATCTTTGATCTTGATCATGCGTTCCGAATCACGGACATCGCTGTAAAACTGCAGGAACTTTTTCGCGACCACAGAGAGTGGGCGGCCCTTGACGCGGACGACGGTCTTGTACAGATCCGTATCGACCCCTGTGATGGCTTTGGCAATGAGCCCCTCTGGGAGCTTCTCTTTCGGCTCCATAGGGACGATGCTGACGCCGCAGTCATCCTCTGCCCAGCGCAGAGCGGTGGTACGCGTGGTACAGATGGAAAGGATCTGCGGGCGGATGGATTTCTCCGCGAAGATCTTCGACATCATGAGATGACAGCCGGTGGAGAGACAGAGCGGACATTCCGCAAGCTCTTCGAGCGTCGGTGTGGTGATCCCTTTCAGAAACATAGAATTTTCTGCGGTCACACAGACGATCTTTTCTTTGCGGCGGAACAGGACGTCAAAGTTATTCTGGTGGATCGGGGGAACCGAAAGGATCCCGAGCTCTGCAATGCCGGAGAGAAGCTGCTGCGACTGCTCCGTAATGCCGCCTTCATGGATCTCATAATTGATGAGAGGGAAGAGGCGATGAAAAGGCTCAAGACATTCCTTGATGAAGACAGCCGCTCTGGAATTGGCAACCGTGAAGCGCAGCGTCCCCTTGCTGCCGTCGCTGACATCTCCTATCTCATTCTTGGCCATATCTTCCAGAGAGCAGATGTATTTCGCTTTGTGGTAGAGGATGCGGCCTGCATCGGTCAGGATGAGGTGCTTGCTGCCGCGTGTTGTGATGATGAGCTTCGTACCGAAATAATTCTCCAGAGACTTCACCTGCTTCGATAGCGCAGGCTGCGCGATGTGGATATATTCTGAGGCGGCCGTCATGCTGCCCGCTTCGACGATGGCAAGAAAATTTCTGTAATTATCAATTTCCATATAAATCTCCTTTACATTCAGATCATGTCTGCCAGGATAGGAAAAGAATGCATATAGGAATCATGGTTCTGTACATTATATAAGAAATAACTAATAAGTGCAATCATAAACGCCAATGAATAGCAAATGTGCGGAGGCGTGGTGTTATTTTCGGATTTGCATGACTTTCATTCCTGTAAGTATCAATGATTTTCTTCGGATAACTAAAATGCCTATCAGATATTTTTAATTTTGCGATAAATTTTGTATCATATAGCCAAGTTAAATCCCATGTCTGCCAGGACAGGAAAACGCCGCAAGGCCAATTTCACAAAGGAGTGATGGAAAATGTTAGCAAAACACACAACCCCATTTGACAGAATTTTTACCCATCGGCTTGATGCAGCCAGCCAGTATCTTCATGATAAGGAACAGACTCGCCAGTTCACCGATACCATTCAGGGCAATGAGCTGACTCTGTCTCAGCTTGAAACATTGCACAGAAGAAAACTGAGCTTCATCGGTCACCTTCATTAAAATATACATGGGCGCAGGACAGATCGCCTACAGCCCATCATCTTCCCCTTGTTTGAAAGCTGTCTCACTATAATGTATTTCATCCTGTTACCTTCCTCAGCTTGAATGCAAGATGGCTTGCCTAAAGGACCCGTTCAGCGGCGGGTCCTTTTTTTATGGGATGGGGCATGGGAGATACCGCCTGGCAGCCGATGATCCCTCTCGTGTGGTCATGACAAAAGGAAAGCGAGAGATTGTTTCATTGGCGGAGAAATAAGGCCCGTCAGCGAAAAAGCTGCCCGAGGGCTCATTGGTCGGTGCCGCATCTGCGCAGCAAGAGCAATAACATATTCCGCGCAAGCATAAATGCGGCGGAAAGAAGAACTACCAAACCAACTGGAATGAGAAGATAAATAGGAGCACTTAAAATTCCTATCATATATTTTTAATTTACTCACATAAATGCTATGCTTTCCCTGTCAGTTGTTCTTGCTGTTTTTTCAGAAAGGAGGTTCACGTGACAGAACAAAAAGGGAACACCGGATTGGACCTATTGCCACTCATGAAGGAATGGGATAAAAATTACTATTTCCGCTTCATAGAGACAGATCAATCAAATTTCGGACTCATCAGTACCTATGGTCACTATGAAGATTGGCAGCCGGTCAGCATCGTGTATCCCGAAAAAGAATCCCGCTTCATAAAAAAGGGGAAAACGTAATGAGAATTTTGAAGAGCAACTCTCCACATACATTTCTTAGAAGGATATAGATTCCTTCCTCAGATTCACACCCATAGGAGGATGTAAGAACGTTATGGATTTCTTAATCGCGATGGATCCAGCAGTGAAATGTCTGCTGCTTCTGCTTGTCGTCGCCATTCTTTTCGTTACCGAAAAAATTCCGCTGGCGGTCACCTCGATCGCTTCTGCTGTTTGCTGTTGGCTGCTCGGGCTGGTACCGCTCAAAGAGGTATTCCTCGGTCTCGCTGATTCTACTGTCGTACTCTTCGGCGGCATGTTCGTCGTCGGTGCGGCGATGTTCTACACGGGTCTGGCCCAGGACATCGGTGCCCGTATCGTCAAGGTTTTTGGTACAAGTGAGACGAAGCTGATGATCGGCGTCATGATCATCGCAGCTGTCATGTCTGCCTTCCTCTCGAACACCGGCACCACGGCCTGCCTCATTCCGGTCATCATCGGCGTCTGCAAAGAAGCAAATCTTTCGCCATCCCGTATTCTCATGCCTCTGGCATTTGCTGCCGGCCTCGGCGGTACCTGCACACTGATCGGTACGCCGCCAAACATCATTGCAAACGTGGCTCTGAAAACCGCCGGTATGCCTGAGCTGCAGTTCTCCTTCTTTGAATATGCATATATCGGTATTCCGATCACCATTTGCGGCATCATCTATATGCTGCTCGTTGGTCGTCACATCCTTCCGGAAGTGAAGGTGGATGACTCCTTCGCCAAGACGGCAGAAGTCGAACAGGAGATCGAAGCGAACGAAACCTCCAAGACCAAGAAGATCATCTGCGGTGTTATCATGCTCGGCGTCATCGTCACCATGGCGACGGACCTTGTTCCGCTGGAAATCGCGGCTGTCATCGGCGCACTCCTCTGCGTTGTTACCGGCTGCCTTACAGAACGTCAGGCCTATGACTCCATTGACTGGGTCACCATTTTCCTCTTCGCCGGCATGATCCCGATGGCTACTGCCATGAATACATCCGGTGCAGGCAAGATGATCGCGACCTTCACTGTCGCAGCTATGGGCGGAAACCCATCTCCGTACCTCATCACCGCTGTCCTTTTCATCCTCGCTGTCATCCTGACCCAGTTCATGAGTAACACCGCCTCCAAGGCTCTGCTTTGTCCGGTAGGTATCGCTCTGGCTACCCAGGTCGGCGCTTCCCCAAGAGCAGTCCTCATGGCGATCCTCATCGCTTCCTCCTGCGCATTTGCTACCCCTGTCGGCACTCCGCCAAACACCCTTGTGCTTGGTCCTGGCAAGTACTCCTTCATGGACTATGTCAAAGCCGGCTCCGGCCTTGTGGTGGTCTGCTTGATCGTATCTGTCATCGTCATCCCGATCGTATGGCCATTCTTCCCGAACTAATAATAATATATTAGTAAAATATAATAATAAGAAATAATCTCCTCCTTTTATGCCCGCTGGATATGACTCATCCGGCGGGCTTTTTCTTTTTGGGGGAAGTTGGTTGGTCGTTGTCTTGGCACTAGTGACTGGGATTCTCTGGTATCGTCATCCCGAGCGTAGCCGAGGGATCTTTACTGCACTGTGGGAATCAGCGTGTATGCGCTGAGGGGAAACGATGTCCTGGTGCTGCCTCACATCAGGCGATGAGCGTTCTGCAATAAAGATCGCGGGCTACGCTCGAAATGACGATGCACGCGAAGCGCTATCAAAATTGCGGCGAAGCCGTCACTGCCATTTCGTATTTCTAATTCAACTCGAAGATTGAAAGCGGGGACAAGTAGCTAGGGATTAGGGATTGGGGATTAGGAGTGACTAGTGACTGGTGATTGGTGACTGGGATTCTCCAGCATCGTCATCCCGAGCGTAGCCGAGGGATCTTTACTGTACTGCAGGAAATCAGCGTGTATGCGCCAGGGAAAAACGATGTCCTGGTGCTGTCTCACATCAGGCAATGAACGTTCTGCAATATAGATTTCTCGGCTACGCTCGAAATGACGACGGCGCGAAGCGCTGTCAAAATTGCGGCGAAGCCGCCACCGCCATTTCGTATTTCTAATTTCTAATTCAACTCGAACCCTGAACCCTTTTTCCCTTGCCTATTTCTCTTCCAGCTTTTATAATGAAAGAAATGGCATGATGTATCCTACAGTCTTTCAAGGAGGCGTTTGAATGAATCGTCAATGGATGAAAGCAGGAGCTGCCCTTCTCACTTTGGCAGCATTGGGAGTCACGGCTGGCTGCGGGGGAGCGCCCGCAAAGAGTAGCCCGGAGAAAGCAGCGGCATCAGGAGCCGCGGAACGGACACTGAAGGTCGCCTGCATCGCGACATATCCGCCCTTTGTCTATAAGGATAAAGAAGATAAGATCATCGGCTTCGATGTGGATATCACGAATGCAGTCGCCAAAGAAATGGGAGCGAAGACCGAGTACAAGAGCATGCCTTTTGACCAGATCGTACAGGCAGTCGCAGACAATAAGGCTGATATCGCCGTTGCAGCCTGTGATATGACGCAGGACCGCGCAGATAAGGTGAATTTCTCCTCGATCTACTACAATAAGGAAAGCGTTTCCATCCTGTCTCGCAAGGATGATGAACGTATCCATGGCTCGCAGGACCTCTCCGGAAAGACCGTCGCCGTCGAGAAGGGAACTGTCTATGTGATGACGGCCAAGCAGCTCGGCGCGACAGTGAAGGAGTATGACTATCATGACCAGCTCATTAAGGCCGTGGAAAGCAAGGAGGCTGATGCGCTTATCCTCGATAAGCCTGTCGCTCTCTTCTACATGACGCATGGGGCAGCGGACAAACTCCGCTCCGCCGGCATCATTTCCGGCAGCGGCGGCTTCGTCATGCTTCTCAATAAGAAAGACCCTGCGCTCCAGAAAGAAGTGAATGAAGCACTGGGCAAGCTCATGAATAATGGAGAATATGATAAGATCTATGACAAATGGTTTGCCGATACGAATTTTGAAAAAGAACCTGATGTGAAGAAATAGGTAAGCGTGAAAAGGATTCTCTCATGACGAGGGAATCCTTTTTTTGCTGGATTCAGATTTTGCCTGTGGGGCGGGGGCCTTGATTGTGGATGAAAGACTCGCATGAATGAGAAATTAGAAATGAGAAATGGTGGTGCGGCGCCAGATCCTTCGACTCAGTTCTCACTGCTTTGCCTTTACATTATCGAACATCCGACATTTCACTCCGCTCAGGATGGCGAAATGCGCCGCGAAGTATAAATCAAGGCGATGCTATGAGCTGGTATGCCAGTCACTAGTCACCAGTCACTTGAGACTACTAATCCCTGGCTACTCATCCCTGCTTTCAAATTTTTTAGGGCAGCCATTCCTCGTATCGTCATCCCGAGCGCAGCCGAGGGATCTTTCTAGGGAAACACTGATTCAATCGTTGTCAGATTTTACTCTTGAATCTTTATGCATAGCAAGGAATAACCTGACGAGAATAGCGAGCTATTTAAGGAAGGTTATGACGAAGCTATGTATAAAAATTCTTGTAAAATCTGACTCTGCGATTGAATCAGCGTTTCCCTTGCACTGCGGTCAGTATCACATAAGCACTGGCAGGGAAACGATGCCTTGTTGCTGCGTGTTTTTGCGTTCACATAGGCATCGTTTATCGGTCGGCAAGGAAGATTTCTCGCTGCGCTCGAAATGACAATGCGGGACCCGGGGTCTTCTAGCTACCAGGCACTAATCCCTAGCTACTCATCCCTGCTTTCAAATTTTTTAGGGCAGCCCTTTCCCGTATCGTCATCCCGAGCGCAGCCGAGGGATCTTTCTTGCACTGCGATCAGTAGCACATAAGCACTGGCAGGGAAACGATGCCTTGTTGCTGCGTGTTTCTGCGTTCACATAGTCGTCGTTTGTCGGTCTGCAAGGAAGATTTCTCGCTACGGTCGAAATGACAATACGGGGGTCTGATGTCTCCAAGTCTCCTAGTCTTTCAGTCTCAGCCCTAGTCACCAAACACTCGAGGCTCCTAATCCTTAGCCACGCATCCTTTCTTTCAAACTTTTGGGACAGCCCTTTCCCGTATCGTCATCCCGAGCGCAGCCGAGGGATCTTTCTTGCACTG
>ENA-UOJH01000672-UOJH01000672.1-human-gut-metagenome-genome-assembly--contig:-C148-NODE-672-length-30106-cov-12.631127_pt1 | contig 30106 bp, 23 predicted proteins | sample MGYA00242345_ERZ723892 | MGnify/ENA metagenome assembly ERZ723892 | reverse complement strand
GTGTGGCTGATTCAAGCTTCGGCTTGAAATCAGACATGCCACAGCACTAACGACAGGTGCGAAGCACTGGCATCGCTAAAAGGTTGTTTTTTTATGTTTTTGTTTCAGTCCCCCAGTATTTTTCCACTGAACCCAAATACCGACGCTCAAGTGAGTGTGGGGTCGGCATAAAAACAAAAAACGGCTGCGATATGAATCACAACCGTTTGATGCGGAGAGGACAAGATTCGAACTTGCGGTAGGATTACTCCTACGGCAGTTTAGCAAACTGCTGGTTTCAGCCACTCACCCACCTCTCCAGTGCTTTGTGCTGATTTGCTTTTAGCGAGTGCAAAGTTACGCTTTTTTTTCAAAGTCGCAAAACTTTTTGCAACTTTTCTTCACTTTTGCGCTTTTTTCTTGAAAAAACCGCTGTTTTGGCGACTTGTTTGCCCGATTTGGGTGTACAGACAGGTGTTTTTACATTCGTTGACACCAGTTCTCGGAAAAAAAGTGTAAATTTGCTTTCACAAACACAATTCAAACAAAAATGGCAAAAACGACTAAATCGAGGAAAAAGAAAAAATCATCTTTTGTGGATAAGCATAAGAGGGTGCTGCTGATTGTGGCGGTGGTGCTGGTGGCTATGGCTGCCGTTTCGCTGCCGTTCGTGCTTACGAAAGCAAGCGCCGACACCATCATCTATATTCCGAAGGGCACCACGATGGAGGCTCTTACCGACTCGCTGAAGAAGAACACCGACGATGCATTTGCAAGCCGTGTGACCACGTTGCTCAAGGTGAGTGGCATGAAGGTGGAATACAGGCACGGTGCATTTAAGATTGCGAAGGGCGAAACGGCATTGATGGCCGCCTACACGCTCCGCAGGGGCGAGCCGTCGGAATTGAAGTTCACCTTCAACAATGTGCGCACGCTCGATGAGTTTGCCACTCGCGCCGGCAATAAGTTCGAGCCCAGCAAGAAGGATTTTCTGAAGGCGCTTGCCGACCCAGAGGTGTGCGCCAAACTTGACCACACGCCCGACAACATCGGTTGCATTCTGCTTGCCGACAGTTATAAATTCTATTGGGACATCACGCCAGAAAAATTGCTGAAAAACATGTATAACTACTATGTGCAATTCTGGAACGATGAGCGAACTCAAAAGGCGAAGAAATTAGGTCTCACACCCGACGAGGTGGTGATTGTGGCATCTATCGCCGAGGAAGAAACCTCAAAGAGCGACGAGCGTGGCAAGGTGGGCCGCCTGTATATCAACCGTCTGCAAAAGAAAATGCGACTGCAAGCCGACCCTACCGTGAAGTTTGCCCTTGGCGATTTCAGCATTCGCCGCATCACGCACGACATGTGCGCCTACGATTCGCCCTACAACACCTATCGTGTGGCAGGTCTGCCACCAGGTCCAATCCGCTTGCCCGAAAAGGCGACCATCGACCAAATTCTCGACAGCAAGCCTCACGACTACATTTTCATGTGCGCAAAGAGCGACTTTTCGGGGTATCACGATTTTGCCACCGACCTTGGCTCGCACAACGCCAACGCACAACGCTATCAAGCCGAACTCAACAAACGTAATATCAAATAATCATAAAACTTCACTACTATGACTAACGAAGGTGATTTGAAAGTATTGGCTCAATTCGAGAGCGAAGTTGAGGCCAGCATCGTGAAAGGTATGCTCAGTGCCAATGGCATCGAGGCCGGAGTTTTGGGCGACAACACAGCCAGCACCCTGCTCCGTGGCAGCGATAAGGGGATGTGGCGCGTGGTGGTAAAGCCCGAAGATTTCGACGACGCAGAGCAACTGCTCAACACCCCAATCGAAGAAGATGACGACGAGGAATAACCACGAGCTTCACATTCGCCGTGCCACCGAGCACGACATTCCCGTGATTTGGGAAATTTTGAAAGGGGAGATTGAGGTGATGCGGCGTGCCGGGCGCGACCAGTGGCAGTATGGCTACCCCAACCCCGACACCGTGGCTTCCGACATTGAAATAGGGCAAGGTTGGGTGCTGCTTGATGGCACTCAAGTGGTGGGCTATTGTGCCTTTATCACCGCTGGCGACCCTTGCTACGACCATATTTGGGACGGAGAATGGCTCACCGACAGCAATTCCACCAACAGCCGCTACACGGTGGTGCACCGCCTGGGCATCGATCACAGTCGCACCAGGCAGGGACTTGCCTCGGCGTTTCTGCTTATGCTCATCGACGAGAGCAAGCGCATGGGGCGCGAGAGTATGCGCATCGACACCAATTTCGACAACTTGGAAATGCTCCATATTCTGCCCAAAATCGGTTTCACTCGCTGTGGCATGATCATGGTGAAGGATGGCGAGCGAAACGCTTTCGAAAAAGTATTCTAACCACATAAAAATAATCAATAATTCCGTGAGTATGAAGAAAATCATATTAGCAACCATTGCAACGATGGCACTATCACAAACAGGCGCGGCAAAGCGCGCATTCACCATTCAAGACGTGTATCGCACCAAGAGCGTGAGCGCATTGGCTTTGAGTCCCGACGGCAAGACTTTGGCGTTCAATGTCACCGCTCAGGATTTGAAAAATCACAAGACCAACACGAGCATCAATCTGATGAGACTCGACACCAAGGGCAAAACTCCAGAGTTTGCCCCAATGATTGACGGCAAGAGCCGCGACGCACAATGGTCGGCTGATGGCAAGTGGATTTACTACGGAGCCACCGGCACCACCATCGCCGAAGATGGCAAGGAGGTGAAATTGCCACAGGTGTTCCGCCGCAATGTTGCCACTGGTGACACGGAGCAAATCACCAACTACGAGTTGGGCGTGTCGGGTGCAGTGCTTAGCCCCGACGGCAACCTTTTGGCTTTCGCCACCGAAGTTTATCCCGACCTCGGTGCCGACGGCAAGGCCAACACCGCTCGCTGGAAGAAGAAAACCGAGGGCTCGGTGCAAGGGCACATTGCCGACAAACTCTTTTACCGCCATTGGACCGACTATGCCGATGGCCGATACAGCCATATCATCGTTTACAATATCGCTGAAAAGACCTATACCGATGTCACTCCTGGCGAATTTTCGGCTCCCACTTGGGGCAATGCTCCAGGCTTCGCCTTCTCGCCCGACAGCAAGGAACTTTGCTTTATCAGCAACCATACCGACCACCCAGAGGCAAACACCAACGCCGATTTGTTCGTTGTGCCTGTGACTGGTGGTGAGGCTAAATGTATCACTGCCGACAACAAGGCTTGGGACGGCACACCAAAATACTCGCCCGACGGCCGCTACATCGCCTACCGCTTCCAAGTGGTGCCCGGCCACGAAAGCGACCGCTTCCGCTTGGCGCTCTACAACCGCGCTACTGGCGAGAAGCGAGTGCTGACCGAGGATATTGACAACTGGGTGAACGACGATTACCTTTGGACTGCCGACAGCAAGAGCATTTATTTCGGTGTGCAGGAATTGGGTGCAGTGCCCATCTATAAGGTGGACGTGAAAAGCGGCAAGCACACCAAGGTGCTGCCCGACCGTGCCGTTGCCACTTTCTGCCTCGGCAACGACGGCTATCTCTACTACACCTACTCCACCACAGGCAAGCCTTCGGCACTCTATCGCATGAAGAACGGCGGCAAGACCGAACAGCAACTCACCTTCCTCAACCAAGAGTTGGAAGACGAGGTGGACATTCGCCCAAGCGAAGTGATGTGGGTGGAAGGCGCAGAAGGTGCCAAGATTCAGGTGTTTGTGGTTAAGCCCCACGATTTCGACCCCAACAAGAAATATCCTTTAGTAATCAATGTGCACGGCGGTCCACAGATGCAGTGGATGAACTCGTTCCGTGCCGATTGGCAAGTGTATCCAGGCGCAGGCTATGTGATTGCTTACCCCAACCCTCACGGCTCTACTGGTTACGGTCAGGACTTCACCACCAGCATTTCGGGCGACTGGGGCGGCAAACCTTACGAAGACGTGATTAAGGTGACCGAGGCACTTGCCAAACTCCCTTATGTGAATGCCGACCGCATGGGCGCAATGGGCTGGAGCTACGGTGGCTACTTTATGAACTGGCTGCAAGGCCACGACCACCCATTCAAGTGCTTGGCTTCGATGATGGGCCTTTACGACCTGCGTTCGATGTGGGGCACTACCGAAGAACTCTGGTTCCCTAATTTCGACCTTAAAGGCCAGCCTTGGAACTCTGAACTTTACAAAAAGTGGTCGCCATCGGAATATGTGGAGAATTTCAAGACTCCAACGCTCATTCTCACAGGCGAACGCGACTACCGTGTGAGTTACACCCAAAGCATACAGTATTTTAGCGTGCTGCAAACCCTCGGTATTCCATCACGCCTGATTGTGTTCAGCAACGACGGTCACTGGCCCGACACCATGAACTCGATGCCAGTGTATTACAACGCCCACCTCGAATGGTTCCACAAATACCTCGGCGGCGATCCAGCCCCATGGGACACCCATAAAATGATGAACAACGAAGTGGAATACTAACCCACAGGAATTTTTCCGCATAAAAAAATCACATTTAGATTTGATAGTCTAAATGTGATTTTTTATTTCTTAAGTAGTGTGTGGGTTAGTCGTTGAGTACGAGTTCTACGGGGCAGTGGTCGCTGCCGAAAATCTCGTTGTGAATGGTGGCAGAAGCCATCTTGTCGGCAAGGCGGTTGCTCACAAGGAAATAGTCGATACGCCACCCCGCATTCTTCTCGCGCGCACGGAAGCGGTAGCTCCACCACGAATAGGCATCGGTGAGGTCGGGGTAGAAGAAGCGGAAACTGTCGGTGAATCCAGCGCCCAAGAGCGTAGTCATTTTCTCACGCTCCTCGTCGGTGAAACCAGCGTTTTTGCGGTTGGTCTTTGGATTTTTCAAGTCAATCTCCTTGTGCGCCACATTCAAGTCGCCGCACACAATCACAGGCTTCTTGGCATCAAGCCGCTGCAAGTAGGCGCGAAAATCGTCCTCCCACGTCATACGGTAGTCGAGGCGGCGCAGACCGTCCTGACTGTTGGGCGTGTAGCAAGTCACGAGGTAGAAATCAGGCATTTCGAGCGTAATCGCACGTCCCTCATGGTCGTGCTCATCAATGCCCATGCCGTAGGTCACGCTCAACGGAGTGTGCTTGGTGAAAATCGCCGTACCGCTGTAGCCTTTCTTGTCGGCGTAGTTCCAGTACGACTCATAGCCGTCGAAAGCCAAATCGAGTTGACCGGCTTGCATCTTCGTTTCTTGCAAACAGAAAAAATCGGCATCGAGCGAAGCAAAGATTTCGGTGAAACCTTTGCCCACCACCGCACGAAGTCCGTTCACATTCCAAGAAATGAATTTCATATTATTTTTTTTCTTCTTTATCAATTTGTTGAAGTTTCATTTCCTTCACCACACGCTCAAATTCTTCACGAGCCAGTTTGCGAGCAGCAAACGAAAACTTAAGGGCAAGCACCAAAGCACCTACCGAAATCAGAGCGCCAAACACCAGCACCCAACCTGGCACAAGCAGACTCTGCCCTGCGTAAAGCACGGCACCAGCCACGGCTATCGCCACAAAATCAAAAATCAACGCACGTTTGCGCAAAGTCTTGTAATCCATAATATTAAATGCTTTTTATTACCAAAATTTGTTCAGCTCCTCGCTGTACTCAAATCCTGCGTCCTTCAACTTTTTTTCGAGCCAATCACGGTCCACATCAGTTGCTTTGCAAAATTCGTCGAGTGAACTATACACATCACGAAGCTGCGTATTCACATAGCTAAAGAGCATAAACGGGTCTTGGGGTAGTTTGTCCATTTCTTAAAGTCATTAATTTACAAATATAGCCAATTTCCCCCACACCACCAAATCCCACCACCAAATCCCGCAAAATTCCTATCGTTTTTTGCTTAATAGTTATGTTCTTCTAAAAAATGATATTAATTTCGTATTTTTGCAGAGTAAAACCGTAAGTGTGTATGGAAGAAAAACAAAATATAAAAGTTGGCGTTTCACCTACTGTCGATAATCAGTTGGCTGTTCCCACTATTCAGAGCAAAATTGCATTGATTCGAGATCAGCAAGTGCTTTTGGATAGGGATTTGGCCCGATTCTATGGTGTAGAGGTTTCGCAGATGAATCGCCAAGTAAAGCGCAACATAGAACGTTTTCCTGAAGATTTTATGTTTCAACTCACAAAAGCAGAGAACGAAGCTTTGAAATGCCAATATGGCATCTCAAAACAGCGTGGTGGTGATCGTCGACTGCCATACGCATTTACAGAGCAAGGAGTGGCTATGTTGAGCGGTTTGCTTAGAAGTGAAGTTGCGATTGCAGCAAATATAATGATTATGCGCGCGTTTGTGACGATGCGTCGCTTCTTGACGATGAATGCTCAAATATATCAACGTCTTGATAGGATAGAAGGGCAGCAACTGATGGATAATCAATGGAGGGCTGAGACTGAAAGTAAAATAGAAACCATTTTAGACAAATTGGAGGAGAAAACTCCAAGTCCAACTGCAGAACAAATTTTTGCTACAGGTTGTATTTGGGACGCATGGCAATTCGTTTCTGAACTTATTCGTGGGGCAAAGGTTCGAATTATTTTGATTGACAACTATGTAGATGACCGTGTTTTGACATTGCTATGCAAACGAAAAGAGGGAGTTTCGGCAACTATCCACACTCGTTATAATCAACATTTTTTACTTGATTTAGAAAAGCATAATCAGCAATATTCAGCAATCACTGCGGTTCAGATACCTCATAAGCATCACGATAGGTTTTTGGTGATTGATGATGTGGTCTATTTGCTTGGGGCGAGTGTTAAAGATATGGGGACTGGTTTGTGTGCGATTACGCGCCTGGTCACAAAGCCAGAGGAAATTTTGGAGATGATAAAGTAAGTTTTTATAGGTATTAATAAGATATATTTTTTTGTGATGAAGAATGTGGTTTGGTTCAGTTTTTTGGTGATGGTGGCTGCGCTTTGGTCGTGTGGCGGTAAGGCGACTGATGATGTGAGGGCCGATCGTCCGGATACGATTGTGATGAAGTTGGGTCCCGATTCCACGTTGGCGGTGATTGGCAAGGCATCGACTGCGGAGCGGCTTCAACTGGTGCTGAAATTCCAGAACGAATTTCCCGACACGGTGAACGTAGCGCTCCCCGATGCGTTGAAACCGAAAAAGGCTGCCGAAGGAGAAAAAGCCGAAGGACTGCTCACCGTGGGCAAGGTGGTGATTGCTAAAATCTCGCGTGAGGAATCGGGCGAATACGTGCTTCACGGCATCACCGATGTGACCGAACCATACCTGAAGGCATGTGAACGATACATTGCCACGTGGACCACCCCCGACAGCATAGCGGTGGAACTGACCATCGCACAAGGCGGCAAAGCATCGGTTCAAAATGCAAAAAAGATGAATTATTCGGAATGGCAACCCATTGGCGCCAATTTCAACTCAATATTACTGAAAGGCACCGACGGAGTGCGCGACACAGCCACCGTGACCGACGGCAAACTCACACTCCGCACGCATCAAACAAAATCTCCCCAAACCATCATCTTCGTGAAATCCAAGAAAAAACAGAATGGTTAATTTTGTGGAGTGATGGAGGATTTGAAGTTACATAGGTTTGAGGCGGAGATTGGAGGGATTGAGGTGCCGGAGCGGCTCAACAATCCTTTCGAATATGCGCCACACCCGCTTGCTGTGCTTGCCGCCGAGCAGATGAAAAGGTATGTGGCTGGGCACTCGGAATGGGCTGGGGAACTGGCTCGTGGCAAGATGCTTGGCGTGCTGGTGGTGAGCGATGCGAGTGGCGAATTGGGCTTTCTGGCTGCGTATTCGGGAATTTTGGCCGGGAGCAACAGCCACGATTATTTCGTGCCTCCCATCTACGATTTGCTTACGCCCAACGGCGAATTTAAGCAGGGCGAGGCACAAATCTCCGCCATCAACGCACAAATTGCACAACTCGAATCGTCGGATTCGCTACGCATGGCGAAACGCGCGCTGCAAGAGGCGGAGGAAGCAAAAACCACCGCTATCAATGCCTACAAACTGACGATGAGCGAGGCGAAGGCTAACAGGGAGGCGCGCCGCAAAGGTGGGGTGCTCTCTGCCGAGGAAGAAAAGGCACTCATCGCTGAAAGCCAATTTCAGAAAGCGGAATTGAAGCGTATTCGCCAGCGCCACGATGCCATCGTTGATGAAAAGAAAACAGCGATTGCGCGCTTACAAAGCGAAATATCTGCGCTGAAAGCCCGTCGAAAAACTATGAGCGAGGCACTTCAGGAGCGCATTTTCCGATTGTTTGTGGTGAACAGTGGCGAAGGCGAGCGACGCGACCTGATTGACGTGTTTGCCACATTCTACCAAGCCAACCCCACCCTGCAAGCCTCTGCCATTCCGCCATCGGGCTCTGGCGAGTGTTGTGCACCCAAATTGCTGCAATACGCATTCAATCACCAGTTGAAGCCGCTTTGCATTGCCGAATTTTGGTGGGGCAATTCGCCAGCAAAGGAGATTCGCCACCACGGTCACTACTATGGGGCGTGTCTGGGCAAGTGCCGCCCTATCCTTTCGCACATGCTCCGAGGCGTGGACATCGAGCCTCAGCAGCACGAGAAGAGGGTGGCTACCACCGACGACATGATACTCTATGCCGACTCGTGGATAGTGGTGGCAAACAAACCTGCCGGTATGCTCACCGTGCCAGGCCGCCTGCACGACAATTCACTTCAAACCATTATTTCACAAGAGATTGGTGCGCCATTGAAAGCAGTGCACAGGCTCGACATGAGCACTTCGGGAATCGTGATTTTGGCGAAGAGCGATACGGTGTATGCCGCTTTGCAAAACGATTTCGCGAGCCGCAATATTGAAAAACGCTATATTGCGCTGCTCGACGGAATGGTGATAGAAAAAGAGGGCGTGATTGATTTACCGCTACGCCCCGACATCAACGACCGTCCGCGCCAAATGGTGGACTACGAGCACGGCAAACGCGCCATCACACGCTACGAGGTGCTGAGCCACACGCCCGATCGCCGCACACGCATTGCGTTCTACCCCCTCACAGGCCGCACGCATCAACTGCGTGTACACGCCAGCCACAAGAGCGGACTGGGCTGCCCCATCGTGGGCGACATGCTATACGGACACGCCAACACACGCCTCATGCTCCACGCCGAAGCCATCACCTTCACCCACCCCGTCAGCAAGAAAAGCCTCACCTTCAAGGCTCCCTGCCCATTTTGAGGCAAAACAGCAATTTATTTGTTTTTTGATTGTTTGATGTCGTCGAGGTGTTCTTCGAGAAATTCGTCCATGTGTTCTTCAAGGTGCTGTTTCACCTTTTCCTCAATCACGGCATCCATTTTCGCCTCGTCGATTTTGGATTTGCGTTTGCCTGACGGAATTTTAGGCACATGGAGGATAAACTCGTTGTAGTACGAAATGAGCAGCGAAGTGAGAGGCAAAGCGATAATCAGTCCGATAAAGCCCAACACATAGCCCCAAAGCGCCAACGCCAAGAACACGATGGCTGGGCGGAGTCCGATTTGCGAACGCATAATCAGAGGAATCAGTACCAAATCCTGAATGGCTTGGCAAATGCAGTAGGCGGCAAAAGTCCAGCCAAACAGCGGCCAGAGCGGCGCGCCAGTAGCAACAGATTGCACCACGCAAAGGAAAGCCGCAAACGGAATGGAAACGAGTTGGAGATATGGCACCATATTCATCACACCAATTGAAAGACCAAACACAATAGCCATCGGCAGTTTGATAATCGAGAACTCTATGGCGAAAATAATGCCCACACACAGCGACACCAACGCCTGGCCACGGAAATAGCGTCGCATGGTGCCTGTCACATCGTTGAAGATGCGAAACACGGTATGGCGATATGGCTTTGGCACACTTGCCTTGAATCCACGAGCAATGATATCGTAGTCGAGCAACACGAAGAACATATACAGCAATGCCACCAGCCACGAAACCACCGCAAGCACAAAATGAATGGTAGTGCCCAACACCGAAACCGTGCCGCTCATCACGCTCTTAAAGAAATCGAAAATCTGGTCCTTTGAGAACATCGCCTCCAACTTATCGGCGCTCAGATACTCGTTCACGAACTGAAGCAGCCAGTCGGGCATGGTGGAAGATTTCACCTCGTGGGTGATGTATTTGCCGAGCAGTTTGCCCATATCCACAAACGATTCGATAACCGACGGAATCAAAAACCAGCAAGCCAAAAACAGTGCGCCAAAGAAAAGCGTCATAGTGAGCAGCGCAGGGAACATACGGTTTTTCAAATGAAACACTCGCATGAAGAATCGCACCACTGGCTCCAGCATATACGCCAACAGGCAACCCACCACAAAAGGCAACAAAATGCTACTCAAGTAATTAATCAAAAACACGCCCAAGCCTACACTTGCGCAAGTGAGCACCAACCGCACCGTGCGGTCGAGGTCATATTTTTTGCGTCCTATTGCATCTGTCATAGTCTGGAAATTTAAATCGTTAGGAGTTGGTGCAAATATAGTGCATTTTCGGGAATTAATGATTAATTTTGTAAAAACATTCATTGCATGAATAACTTCCCATTACTCAAAGACCGTATTCTAAGCGAAGGCAAGTGCCTTGACGGTGGCATACTGAAAGTGGATGGTTTTATCAACCATCAAATGGATCCCGACCTGATGATGGCTATCGGCAAAGAATTTGCCGAACGCTTCAAAGACAGTGACTACAACAAGATTGTGACTATCGAAGCCAGCGGCATAGCACCTGCCATAGCCATGGGCATAGCCACTCACCGCCCAGTGGTGTTTGTCAAGAAGAAAAAACCATCCACGATGCAGAACATGCTTTCGACCGTGGTGCACTCCTTCACCAAAAACATTGATGTCACCATCTGCGCAAGTAAGGAATTTCTCCAGCCCAACGACCGCATTTTGGTAATCGACGACTTCTTGGCAAGAGGCAACACCGCCCAAGGCATCATCGAGTTGGCAAACCAGGCTGGTTGCAAAATTGCAGGCTTCGGCTTCGTGATTGAGAAAACTTTCCAAAACGGCAGAAAATTGCTTATCGACGGTGGCTACCGCGTGGAATCGCTGGCACAAATCACCGCCCTTGAAGGAAACAAGATTTCATTTTAATCAAGAAGTTAAGGAGATTTTTTTAGAAGTTAAGAAGTTAAGAAGTTAAAGAAGTTAAGACGATAGTCTTTGGCTTTTGAAATGATGGTGTTTCCGTCAGACTTGTCGGACTTGTCGGACTTGTCAGACTTGTCAGACCCAAACTCGTTGACTCGTTGACCTGTTGACTCGTTGACTTCCCCCCAAAAAAATGAACGAAAAGACGCTTATAGTGATTACAGGGCCTACCGGCATTGGCAAAACTACGGTTGCCATTGCTGTGGCTCAGCATTTGGGGTGCGAGATTATCAACGCCGACTCCCGGCAGATATTTCGCGACATACCCATTGGCACCGCTGCCCCCACAGCCGAAGAGCAGGCGCTGGTGAAGCATCATTTTGTGGCGTTTAAGAATCTTGACGAATATTACAGCGCGGCGCAGTTTGAAACCGATGTGATGGCGCTGCTCCCTAATTTTTGGGCGAAAGGCGACTATGCGGTGCTGTGCGGTGGCAGTATGATGTATGTGGATGCGGTGTGCAAGGGCATCGACATCGTGCCCGACATCACCGACGAAATCCGCACGCAAGCCAAGCAAGAATTGGCGCAGCACGGTTTGGAACCACTTCTGAAGGAACTGGAGCAATCCGACCCCGAATACTTCGCCATCGTGGACAAGAAGAATCCGAAACGAATAGTTCACGCCTTAGAAGTGTGCCGACAGACTGGCAAAACCTACACCTCGTTTCGCACAGGCAACAAGAAAGTGCGGCCGTTTCGCATCGTGAAAATCGGGCTCAATATGGAACGCGCCGAACTTTTCGACCGCATCAACCGCCGTGTAGATGCCATGATGGAGGCTGGGTTTGAGCAAGAGGCACGGAGCGTGTATCACCTGCGGCACTACAATTCGCTCAACACCGTGGGTTTCAAGGAGATGTTTGCCTATTTCGATGGCACCATGGATTTTATCACCGCTCGTGAGCGAATGAAGAAAAACACGAGGGTATATGCCAAAAAACAACTCACATGGTATGCAAAAGACCCTGATATACAGTGGTTCCACCCCTGTGAGGCTAAAGAAAGAATTATACAAATAATCAACAATATTCATTAAACCAAATCTGCAATCGGTTGTCTATTCAGCAAACAACGAGATTGCAGAATCAAAAAAAACAACAGCATTATGAAAGCAAAGATGAACATATTGGCAATGCTCGCATTCATGGCGCTTGTGACCACATCTTGCGGCATATTCGACGAACCAAGTTATAACGACGTGGTGATGTATGGATCGCCTTACTACTACGAAGGCACCACCTACTACTATTACAACAACGTGTATTACCTCCCATACGATTCTTATGGCACAATGAGCGTGCGCCGCGCCAACAACCTGCCTCGTAGCGCATACCGCAACGGCTACAACAGCGGTTACGACAGTGGCTACGACCAAGGCTATCGCGACGCTAACCGCGACAACCGCAAGCATCACTACTCATCGGGCAACGGCCGACGCCCTGGCGATGGCAACAACGCCAACCCAGGCAACTACAACCGCCATAACAACAATAGCAACAAAAACAACGGCAACTACGGCGGCGGCAAGCGTCCTAACGGCAATAATAGCAACGGCAACTACAACCGCAACAATAACAATAAGAATAATGGCAACTATGGCGGTGGCAACCGTCCAAACCGTGACTTCGGCGGCAACTCTGGCAATGGCGTAACATCACGCAAGCAGACTTCTACCGCCACTAAAGTGGCTCCTAACACTGGTAGAGCAACCTTGAGCACCACGCCCACCCAAACCATGCCAGCACAAAAAGCCACCGCCACAAAAAGCCACAGCAACGGCAACAGTGGCAGCGTGGACGTATCAGGCGGCCGCCGCTAACCCCCAAAGCCCAAAAAACAAACATCAAATATCCCCCCAAAAAAGGCATATCCCCAATCAGGATATGCCTTTTCTCATCACCCACCCAATTTCAAATATATCAACGCAATAGAATATATGCTAAATTATCTTAAAATGGGGGGGGTGAATACTTGCATTTAAAATAATTTGTATTTACCTTTGGACAAAAATAGTACAAGAGTTTAATTTAGCCAAAGCCTCTAAAACTATACATTAATATTACCAATAAAAAATTACAGCAAAATGAAGAAGTCACTCTATTACTGTCTGCTCATCTGCTTATCAGCAATGATGGCGCTACCGTCGTGCAGCAATGAAAGCGACGGCCCCAATGTGAAAAATGAAGAGCCAGCACAATATATGATTAAGCTGTCGGCTCCACAAATGAAGGTGTTATCACAATCCAACGATTTCGCATTCGATGTGCTGAAAGCGGTGAATAATGAAAACACCAACGCTTTCATTTCACCCTACAGTCTTGGGCAAGCACTTGCCATGATTGCCAATGGCGCAGAGGGTGAAACTCTGGAAGAAATTGCCGCTGTACTGAAAATCGGCGACGGAATTTCCACCGACGACATCAACAGTTATTACGCCACGATGAACAAGGCGCTGACCGACATCAAGTGCTCGTCACAGATAGCCTTTGCCAATTCCCTTTGGGTGAACAAAGATTTTGACGGCACTATCCTCGACAGTTACAAGAAAAATATGCAATCGTCATACGATGCAATGGTGGATGTGCTTGATTTTGCCGACAGTAAATCGACCGACATTATCAACAGCTGGTCGAAGAAGCAAACCAATGGCTTAATTCCCACTATTGTTGACAATTTGAGCAACGATATGCCACACACCATACTATTAAACAGCCTATACTTCAAGGGACAGTGGAGTTACTTCCCAAAGAAAAACACTTATTCCGACAACTTCCGCAACCAGTTTGACCGCAACGAAAAAGTGAAAATGATGAAGTCCGACGAGTGCGAATTAACAGGTTTCGTCACCGACGAGGAAGTGATGGCAGAATTTGACTATGGTGGCAAAGCATTCCAAATGCAAATTATTATGCCCAAAAAAGAGAAAATCAACGATTATATTCAAGACCTGGACAGCGAAAAATATGCAGAGATGCTTTCGTATCTGACGAAAAGCAAGTCAATCGTAGCTATGCCAAAATTTAAAAGCAAATATAGCTACAACTTAGAAAATCCCCTGAAAGCGATGGGTATTACTAAAGCCTTCAGCGATTACGCCGAATTTGGAAAAATCTCTACCAAAAAAGAATTCAAAATCACAAAAACTCTCCAAAGCACCACTATAGAGGTGAATGAAGAAGGCTCAGTGGCATCTGCCACCACAAGAATAGACGGAAGTGTGGACACCAACGTTGGAGAACTGCCCAAAGAGTTCATCATCGACCACCCATTCATCTATTTGATTAGGGAACGCCAAACCGGCGCCATATTATTCATCGGAAAGGTTCAAAGCATGGAAGGTATGCAAAATTAATAGCATATACCCACATATATCACATTCGCCACAAAGCCTTTTGCACCGCTTTGTGGCGAATGTTTTTTCATAAGGGGAAAATGCGACATAATGTGTGTCAAATTACAAGTATAACGTAGGGACATGCCTTTGGCATGTTTCGATACAGAAAAGTTTCAACGCATTTGAAACATGCCGAAGGCATGTCCCTACGCTATGGTGTTATCGTTTGGGGGATTATTTGATGAAATGGGCGTGCTGCACGTCGTAGAGGCCGGTGTCGAGGAGTCGGATTTGGGGAATTACGGGCAGGGCGAGGAATGAGAGGGTGATGAATGGGTCGATGTTTTGATTCACACCCAACTCATGCGCCTTATGTTCGAGACGCGAAATGCCTGTAATGGCATCGTTGATGCCAAAGGGCGACATCAAGCCGTAGCATGGCAGCGCAAACTCGTCAATCACCTCGCCATCAGAGGATATCACATATCCGCCACCAATGTCGCGTAGGCGATTGCACGCCACAGCCATATCCTCGGCATTATCGCCAGCGCAAATCACATTGTGCGAGTCGTGAGCCACGCTCGTAGCCACTGCCCCACCCTTGATGTTGTAGCCAATGAGCGGACACACGGCTATGTTGCCGTTTTTGCCGTGCCGCTCCACGGTGGCAAGGATATTCAAGCCCTTGTATTCGCCATTGTCAAGCGCCACATGCTCGGTGAGCAACTGCCCATCTACGATTTTGATGGCATTGCGCTGCGCCACGGCACTGAGCACGAAGTCGCTTGCGGTGAGCGTTTTGAATTTCACTGTATTGGGATAGCCGTTCTGCACCACATTGGTATCATTTATGATACTTTTATCAATGATTTTACCATCTTTAATCACACAGGAAATATCGCTACATGTGGCATCGGTAATCACGATATCTGCCACATACCCTTCACGGATATTGCCCCTTTGGGCAAGGTGATAGTAGCGACAAGGGTTGAACGACGCCATTTTCGACACCTCGCCCCAAGTGAAGCCCATCTCTAACGCCTTTCTCACAATATGCGAAATATGCCCTTCCTGCGCAATGGTGGAGAGGTGCTTATCATCGGTGCAGAACGAGAATTTCGACACATCAAGCCCATGCTCCTTCACGCAGTGGAGCAAGGCATCGGCATTGCGTGCCGCACTACCCTCGCGGATATAGATGTTCATGCCCTTGTGGTAGCGTGCCAGCACACCCTCATCGTCGTAGCACTCGTGGTCGTTGGAAATGCCGTATTCCACATAGGCATCCAACATCGCCTCGTCCATACCGGCTGTATGTCCGTCGATAGGTCGGCCGTCGAAGAGCGAGAGTTTCGCCATCATTTCAGGCTCACCAGCCACCACATCGCCAAACGACATCACCTCGCCCAGCCCCACAATGCGCTCATCGCTCAAAAACGGCTTCATCTGCTCGGCGGTGAAATGCCCTGCCCCATTGGTCTCAAAACAGGAGGCTGGCACACACGAGGGGACTACGGTGAAAACGCTGATTTGCGCTTTGTCGGTCTCGTCGAGAAACAGCCTAAGCGCATCGGCACCGCCCACATTCACCAACTCATGCGGGTCAGCTATCACCGTGGTTGTGCCCCACGGCAGCACCGCCTTGCCAAAGGTGACAGGCAACACCATCGACGACTCGATGTGCATGTGCGAATCCACAAAGCCCGCCACCACCATCTTGCCAGTGCAATCAATCACCACATCGGCTGTAGCATGGTCAGTTGCGCCCACAAAGGAGATCACGCCATCGGTAATCCCCACGTCGGCTTTGGTCACTGTGCCCGATTCGGCATCTACCACATTCCCATTTTTCAGCAAAATGCTGAATGGTTTGTTTCTATTGTCACTGGAGTAGTTTGTCATAAAGTGTTTTTTTCAGTATGATGAATTGGCGATAATTTACTTACGAAACGATAGTGGCAACGATGGTGCGCGCGCCACCGTGATTGCGAAACTCACACAGGTAAATGCCTTGCCAAGTGCCGAGGTTGAGCCTGCCACCCGTGATGGGAATGGTGAGCGTGGCACCCACAAGCGCACTCTTGGCGTGGGCTGGCATATCGTCGCTACCCTCAAGCGTGTGCTTAAAATAGGGTTGGTTCTCCGGCACCAAATGGTTGAAAATCTCGTTCATATCGTGGCGCACATCAGCGTCCCAGTTCTCATTGAGGCAAAGTCCTGCCGAAGTGTGCTTCAAAAGCAGGTGCAGCACCCCCACTTCGGGAAGTGCCCCCAGCTCACGCACCACCTCATCGGTCACCAAATGGCAACCACGAGTGCGGGCACGAAGTTGAAATTCCTTTTGAGTAATCATATCAGTAAACTCAAATTTGGGGTTAAAATAAAGTGGAGGCACACCGATTGAGGTATGCCTCCACAAAGATACGATTTTATTTCAATTATTTGATAATCATGCGAGCAGTTTGGGCACCTGATTGAAGCAGATACACACCTGCGGAAAGACCTGAAGTTGAGATTTTGCCATCAATAGGGGTTTCGGTCTTCACCAGTCGGCCCTCGATGTTGTAAATCTTCACATCTTCCTTCGCGCCTGCCACAGTCACCATTGCGCCAGCATAGGCAGGGTTTGGTGTCACGGTCATACGGCTATTGTCAGCCACCACGGTGGTCACACCAGAAGCCTCATCCTTGCCATAGAGCAGTTCGATGCCAGGAATTTCAAGCGAATAGTTCTGACCAGTGGTAGCGGCACCTGTGCTGAAATAGATATACACCATTTGCAATGGATAGTTGGAGAGGTCGGCTGCGTCGCACCATTGGCTGGTAGGCAACTTGCACACATATTCGCCCTCCACATTTTCAGGAATCTCAAAATCGGAAATCACTTGTGCGCCATTCACCGTGTTGGTAGAAATGCTCACACGCTTCACTTTTAGGTTGCCCGGACGGAAGCGAACACGGAGAGTGTCGGGAATACCCCACAACGCCATTTTCTTGGCAAGTTTGATGTAGGGGTTACGCGAACTTGCACCCACGAAGTCGATTTTCATACCGTTTTCAAAAGAAGTGATAGTGCGGTTTTTGCCACCGCTTTGGGTGATGGTCCAAGTGGTTGGGTCGATGCTCACCTGCTCCACGGTGGTGACGTGAGCCTTAGGGTTCTGAACTTTCACATTCACAGTGCCTTCAAAATTCTCGCCCTTGCCTGAGATTTCGGCTTCGCCATCGGCTACGGCTTTCACCACGCCAAATTCATCAACGGCTGCCACATCGGTGTTGCTTGAAGTCCAGTTCATCACCGATGGGTCAACGATGTCGCTACCTGCGCCACTCACGCCAAGCACCTTGATTTCGTAGTCGTGGTTTTTGTCCACCACCACGCTCTTGTCGCGGAGCATTTTCTCGGCGTTCACGATACGCACTGGTTGAGCGCACTTCACACCTTTGTATTCGGCATAGATGTTGCCATCGGCAGGAGTGGCTGACGCGATGAAGGTGCCATCGCGGAATGTGCCCACTTGTGGATCGCAAGAGAGAGTCACGTCTTCCAATTCACGGATTTTCAGCACGCCATATTTATTGTAGCCCCAAACCTTTGGAGCGATTTTTGCGCTGATAGAGATATTCCAGCAGCGAGGCGCGAAGTTAATCAAACCGATTTCATCGTCAACAGGAGCGTTCGACACGAGCAAACAGCCGTTGCCCACAGAGCGGAGCGATCCGTCGCTTGGGGTGTTGACCACATCGCCATTCACCACCATACACGATGAACCGCCACCGTCGAGGTTCACAGCATTCACTGCACCCAGTCCCAAGAACACGCCAGCAGCCTCGCCGAGCGAAACGCCAGTTGATTTAGGACTGCGACCGTCGATTACCACGAAATACACCTTGGTGCTGTCGGCATTAAAACCGATGCAGGTGCGTGGGTGGCGTTCGTCCCAATCATCAATAATTTTACCATTTTGCAAAATAATATGGTCGCTACCGCCCATCAGTTCCTTGAAATTCTTGAGCAAACCGGGTTGCAAGCGCAAATCCACTTTCAGATTGATAGCCAGTTCGTCGCCCTTAGCCATGGCTTTCAGGCGGTCGATGCAAGTGCCGCGAGCCCACAGAATGGCGCAGCCTTCAGGAATGTCGCTCACACCATTGCCATCGAAAATAGAGTCAACCACGCAGTTCTCCACGGCATTGGCGTGCCATGCGAAAGCACCGCTCTTTGGACGAATGAGTGCCTTCATACCACCAGCGCAGTTCTCTGTTTTGGGGCCGTAGGCATTGGTGTAGAGGTTGATTTGGTTGCCGCCTGTGTTTTCCCACTCAAGGCGCTGCATATTCACCGTGTGCAGACGGTAACTTTCGCCCTTATGGGTGATAGAGCCGTAGAAGTCCACACGGTCGATGTAGGGGCGGCGTTCGTCGTCGAGCACAAAGCAAGCACGACCCACAGGATTGGTGATGCACTGGTCGAGTTTGAACTGTCCGCTACGTGGAATACCGTTTTCAAGCGTATTCTGGAAGAAATAAAAGTCGCCATTTGTTGCGCCAATCACCTCATGACCAGGGCGATTGTTTCGGGTAGCCATGCTCAAGGGGTTTTCTTCAGCCACACCCTTGTCGCCACCTTTGCAAGTTTCGAAATCCACATACTTGTTGGTCAGGTCCATTTCCATCACGCTCACTTTCAGAGGCATGGCGGGCAAATCGTATTTCGCGAAAATCACGCCCGGTCCCACCATGTGTGGAAACACGAGGGTATCCACATCGAAAACTTTACTGCCAACTGTCCATTGTGTTTTGGCACGCATCGGACTTGCCAGCAGCAAGACCAACGCTACGAGAAAAATCAACTTTTTCATCTTTAATTATTTAGTCTAATAACAGGTTAATCAAAGTGGTGACATCGCCCACATTCACAGTGCCGTCGGCATTTAAATCGCACACGGCAGAGAAAGTAACGTAGGGGTTGGTGAGGTCGGTAATGGAATAGCGCACATACATCTGTCGGCCAGCGTCGCCACGCATCAGTAGCTGTGTGCAACTGGTGCTCGGTCCCACCATGGCATGAAAGATGGTATCAGCCACATATTCCGTGCCTCGAATATTGTAGTTAATTGAAGCGTTTGCCGCCCAAGCCATAGCACAGGCAAGGGCGGAAACTATCATCTTTATCATTTTGTGGACGATTTAAGAATCATATTGATAAGGTCGGTCACATCTGATACATTCACCACGCCGTCGCCATTGGTGTCGCAAGCAGTGTTGCTGTAGTCGGAAAGACCGAGGATTTTGTTAATCAATGCAGTCACGTCAGATACGTTCACCACACCGTCGCCATTGATGTCGCCCTTATTTTCGGCAGGGATAGCGTTGTAAACGGTTTCGAAACCGTCGAAGTCGATGGTGTATTTCTGACCAGTCTTTGAAGTGCCCATATTGAGTTGGATATTGTTGAGCGTGATAGGATAGTTCATCATATCGGCTGCGTCGATCCATGATGCTGTAGGCAATTCAAGTTCAATCATCTTGCCGGCAATCACGGTATCGGGGGTAAGGGTATGGTAACTTACCTTCTGACCGTTGGGGCGAAGGCTCAATACCACATTCTTCACAGGAGCCTCACCTGGGTTGAAACGAATGCGGATAGCATCAGGCAAACTCCACAAGCGAATGTTTTTGGTGAGTACAATCTTTGGGCTGCGGCCCGATGCACCGGTGTAGGTGTAAGTGAAGCCATTGCCGTGTGCTTCGCTCACGGCATTCTTACCGCCCGTTTGGCTGATTTTCCAAGTGCTCATATCCATATTGGGGTCGATAGGCATAATGTGGGCAGTAGGGATTTCCACATTCACAATCATGGTGTCGGCCACCTCGCCGAGTTTACCAATCACTTGGGTGGTGCCGTTGCGCACACCCTTCAGCACGCCAGTGTGTTCACCAATGGTGACAACGCTTTCGTCGAGGCTGGTCCAAGTGAGTGCGAGTGGGCTGATGCTCATAGCGTTTTCGCCGAGAGTGGTTTGAACATCTACTGCATATTCCTTGAAACTGTCGGTGATGATGGAATCGTTGGTGATTTTGATGTCGTCGACGGCATCAACAATAGTCACAGGTTCCGACACGCTCATACCCTCGTAAGTGGCAGTGAGCACGCCTTCGCACACCGATGCGTCGGCATAGAAAGTAGAATCGGCGATGATATTGCCCAGCGACTTGTCGCAAGAGAGTTTCACACCCTTCACATCTTGGCTCACCAGCATACCATATTTGTTGTAGCCGTAGAATTTTGGGGTATATACACCGTATTTAGGGAATTTGAGCGAGAAATCCACGAAGCGAATGCTTGCGATGGTGCTGTCGTCGGGGGCAGAACTTACCACATAGAAGGCGTTGCCATCGGCATGCTCTGTACCGTCGCTGGGGTGGTTGCGAATACCGAGGGTACTGGTGTAGAGCACAGCAGAGCCGCCACCGTCCATGTTGATACCGTCGGTAGCACCTGCATAGCGCATGATGTCGGCAAGCCATGTGGTGCGCACACCGCTCGACAATGGTGAACGGCCGTCAACCACCATGAAATATGCCTTTTTGCCACCGTCGCTATAACCGATAGCGGCGCGAGGTTGGCGAGTGTTGGCATCGCCACGGTCGGCTTCGCTTTGCAGCGTCACGCCGTCTTCCAAAATCTTTGGGTTACCAGTCACGATTTGGTAAGGCTCTACCGACTTGCCTTTGGCAGTCCAAGAGAGGGTTACGGTCACCTCGTCGCCTTCCTTGAGGTTTTGGATAAATGAAGAGGCCGCACCTTGTCCGTGAAGCACATAGTGACCCTCAGGAATGGTCATATCGCCATTACCGGTTGGAGCACTCACAATTCTCATTTTGAAAGGCTTTGCGGTTTCAAATTTTTCACCATCGGCAACCACAGCCAGCACTTCCCAGCCGTTCCAGTGCCAGGTATGGCCGTAGTAGAGGTCGTTGTAGATGGTCACCTTATCCACATTCGATGCAGGCACCTCACCGCTGTAGGTGTTGATGCCGCCCACAGTGGCTTGCGAGCCATCAGCAGCCACAATCGAGCCACTGAAGAAGAATGGGTCTGCATACAGGCTGCCATCGGTGGCTACTACAAAGTTTTTATATTCTCTGGCATTGTTGCGCGCACGGTAAATCACACCGTCAACGATAGTGGAACCATAAGGGGTACCCACAGTCGAAACACCACGGCTGGTGGTGCCTCTGGTGTAGAAGAAGTCGCCATTCACGCCCACCATGTAGCGCGCGCCTGGTTTCGACTTGCGTTCAGCCATGCCTGAAATTTTCTCATTGCCAGCGAGCTTATCGGTTGCGCACACACCGCGCAGCGAGAGATAAGGGTTGGTCATGTCCATCGTGGTATAGAACACGCGAAGGGCGTCTAATGTGGTCGCGTTACGGAACCACAGTGAGGTTTGGGTTGTACCTGGGCCGATTTGGTTGTGGAACAGCGTATCTACGGTGTATTCCGTTCCTTGAATCGACCACACATTTCCTGCCACGGCAGTGATTGCAGCCACAGCAGAAAGAAGAAATGATGCAATAGTTCTTCTCATTGTTAAAATAGCGTTTTATTAGTTAAGTCTGAATATAAAGTATAAAATTACCCATTTTCAAAAAAATAGGCAAATTTTCAACGAATTTTCTACCCTCCCCTCTCCAAAATTTTACAAAAATGTCACATAATACCACCACTATCAGCGAGGGTGTATAATCTGCACATTGCATCATAACGTAGGGACATGCCTTCGGCATGTTTCGATGCAAGCAGCAATTGTCAACGCATTGGAAACATGCCAAAGGCATGTCCCTACGTTATGGCGTTTTAACAAACACATTCCCCAACCAAAGTCAATGGTGTGTAAAAAAAGCCCTGCCATTTGGGGTGACAGGGCTGATATTTGGGGAAATTGTGGGGATTTATTTCAGAATCATGTTGATGAGTGCGGTCACATCGCTTACGTTAACTTCACCGTCGCCGTTGATGTCGCAAACTGCGTCGGGATAGTCGGCGAGAGTGAGGATTTTGTTAATCAGCGCAGTCACGTCGCTCACATTCACCACGCCATCACCATTGATGTCGCCCTTCTTATCTTCGGGGATTGCATTATACACAGTCTCGAATCCATCGAAGTCGATGGTGTATTTCTTACCGGTTTTTGAAGTGCCCATATTCAACTGGATATTGTTGAGCATGATGGGGAAATTCTGCATATCGGCAGCATCTATCCATGAAGCGGTAGGCAATTCAAGTTCTATCATCTTGCCAGCAATCAGGGTGTCGGGGGTGAGGGTTTGATACATCACCTTCTGACCATTGGGGCGCAGACTGAGCACCACATTCTTCACAGGAGCCTCGCCGGGATTGAAGCGAACGCGGATAGCATCGGGCAAACTCCACAAGCGAATGTTCTTGGTGAGCACAATCTTTGGACTGCGCCCCGAAGCACCAGTATAGGTGTAGGTGAAGCCGTTGCCATGCGCTTCGCTCACAGCATTTTTTCCACCGGTTTGACTGATTTTCCAAGTTGCCAAATCCATATTCGGGTCGATAGGCATAACGTGGGCAGTAGGACGCTCTACCACCACTTTCAATGTGTCGGTGATGTCGCCAACGGTGCCATACACATACGCCTCACCGTCGTTCACACCACGCAACTTACCAGTTTCGGCATCAATCGCCACCACCGATTCATCGCTGCTCGTCCACGAGAGCACCGACGAGTGGATAGGCATGGTGATGTCGCCCACGGTGTTGGTCACTTCCACCGCATAATCCTTAAAGCCGTCGGTGATGATGGAGTCGTTCTTGAACTTAATGCCATCGGCGTTGCCGAAAATCTGCACAGGCACGGTGGCGGTCATATCGCCATAGTGGGCGGTAATCAAGCCGTCGCCAGCACCGTCGCCGAAAAACAGGCTATCCTGCTGCACATGGCCCACCGATTCGGGGCAAGTGAGCGTAACGCCGTGCAAGTCGGTGTCAATGAGCAAGCCATATTTGTTGTAGCCGTAAAATTTTGGGCGATAGATACCGTATTTTGGCACTTTTGCCACCCAATCCACAAAGGCGATGCTTGCGATGGTGCTATCGTCGGGGGCTGTGTAAACGGCGAAGATGCCGTTACCATCGGGGCGTTCGGATCCGTCGCTTGGCACATTGCGCACACCGAGCGAACTTGAATAGAAAGTGGACGAACCACCGCTATCCATATTCACAGCATCGGTAGCGCCCAAAAGGCGGAGCAAGTCGGCAATTTCGGTAGTGCGTGCGCCGCTTGAAATAGGCGAACGGCCATCAATGGTGAGGAACATGATGGTTTTGCCCTCATCAGCGATAGCCACGGCGGTGACGGGCTGATTTGAGCCAAACTCTTCAAGCAGATATTCAGTATCGGTCACCTCGCCATTGTGGAGGCTGTTGGGCCAACTCGACATCATAGTGTGAGGGAACACTTCCTTACCGTCGATGTGGGCATGAAATTCCACAGTGATTTCGTCGCCCTCTTTCAGCGATTTCACGAAGTCGGCACTTGCGCCGAGTCCGTAAATCACAAAGCCTTCGGCAGGAATATCCATATCGCCAGCGGTGGAAGGTGCGGCTGTAGCCACCATCTTGAATGGCTTGCCAAACACAAACGATTCGCCGTCGGCCAACTTCATGGCTATCTCGGCAGCACCTGCTGGGGTGTCGGTATATGGGAAGAAGTGCTTGTTGTAGATAATCAAGCGATTACCGCCGCTTGGGTTCACCAAGTTCACGCCATCTACACCGCAAGTTTTACCCGAAGCACTGGTTGCCAAACCAGAGAATTTGGTGCAACCGATAATCGGGTTCTGTTTGTTGGCATCGAGCACAAACTGGGTGAAATCGGTGTTGGTGTTTGCCTTGTAGATTTCACCGTCAACCACGCATGGACCAATGGGAATACCCGCCCTCGAATCGCCACGACGGGTGGTGCCTGAGGTGTAGTAGAAGTCGCCATTCACGCCCAAGAAATAGCGCGCGCCTGGACGGGATTTGCGTTCCGACATACTACGCACCGTTTCGGTACCGGCAAAGCTGTCCTGCCCCATCACCGTGCTAAACGAGATATAGGGGTTGGTCAGGTCGATTTTCGCGTAGTACACATACATCTGCCTACCTTCTGCCGAACGCATCAGCAGGGAGGTCTGCGAGGTACCAGGACCAAGCATGGCATGAAACAGCGTATCGGCTTGATACTCCGTGCCACGCACATTATATTGGATGGATGCGTGGGCAGCCATCGCCGCCACGCACCCCAATGCCATTAATGCAATCTTTTTCATCGTTTTATGATTTTAAAATTATATCAATCAGTGCGGTCACATCGCTCACATTCACCACGCCATCACCGTTGATGTCGCAAGCAGCGTCGGTGTATTCAGCGAGGCTGAGGATTTTGTTGATGAGGGCGGTCACGTCGCTGGAGTTGATAGCGCCGTCGCCGTTGATGTCGCCAGTTGCGCCAGCTTCCTTCACAGCGTTATACACGGTGCCGAAGTTCTTAAACACGATGTGGTACTTCTGACCGGTCTTCGACGTCTTCATATTGAACTGGATAGAGTTCAAAGTGATGGGGTAATTGCCCATATTGTCGGCATCAGTCCATGATGCGGTTGGGAGGTCGATATCCACTTCCTTGTTAGGTTGCAAACCTGCCAATTCGATGGTTTGATAAGTCATATTCTCGCCATTTGCACGCACACCAAGCACCAAATTCTTTATAGGAGCCTCACCAGGATTGAGGGTGATGCGGATAGCGTCGGGCAAACTCCAAAGGCGGAAGCTCTTGGTGAGCACGATTTTTGGAGCACGACCCGCTGCACCGGTATATTCATAATCGATACCGCTGCCCACAGCCGTAGCCTTGATGTTTTTACCACCGGTTTGGCTGAGTTTCCATGTGGCGATGTCGAGATTTGGGTCGATAGGCATCACATGCGCGGTTGGACGCTCTACGGTCACGGTCAAAGTGTCGCGCACTTCGCCGAGGGTGCCAATCACGAGGGCTTCACCGTCTTTCAAACCTTTCAAAATACCAGTATTTGCGCCCACAGTCACCACCGATTCGTCGGTGCTCACCCATGTGAGGGCTGCTGGATTGATAGGCATCTTTTTTTCGCCCACGGTGCTTTCCACATCGATGGCATATTCACGATAAGTGTCGGTAATGATGGCTTTGTTCATCAACGCGATTTGATCGGCAGTGTTTTGCACTTGCGCTGTGATGGTGGTGGTGATGTCGCCATAAGTGGCGGTAAGCACACCTTCAACCATGGTGCCGTCGGCAAAGAAAGTGGTGTCGCCAATCACATGACCAAGACCTTCGGGGCAAGAGAGCTTCACACCCTTCACATCGGTATCGATGAGCATACCATATTGGTTGTAACCGTAGAATTTTGGGGTGTACATACCGTATTTTGGCATTTGCAAGCTGAAATCCATATAGCGAATGGAGGCAATCACGCTGTCGTCGGGTGCTTCGCTCACTGCGAAAATACCGTTACAGTCGGCACGCTCATAACCATCGCTTGGCTTGTTGCGCACGCCGAGGGCACTTGAATAGAGGCAAGTGGAACCACCACCGTCCACGTTGATAGCGTCCCATGCGCCAGCATACTTCATCAGCGAGCCGAGGGCTGGAGTGGTAGCGCCGTCGCTCAGAGGTGAGCGACCGTCAACCACCAAGAAAATCACCTTCTTGCCGTCTTGGCTATAACCGAGCACGGTGCGAGGGTGAACAGAGGTGTCGCCATTATACACCACATTGCCGCCAACGAGCACCGATGTGTTACCCGAAATGATTTCAGATGGGGTGAAACCAGCACCATTGATGGTGGCATTGAGGGTGAGGGTGAGTTGGTCGCCGGGCTTGAGCGCTGCAATGTATGCGGCTGTTGAACCTCTACCAGAGAGTGTCAAGCCCTGTGCTGGCACGTCCATGTCGCCAGCAGCGCTTGGGGTGTTCACCACCTCCAGTTTGCATGGCTTGCCAAAGGCAAACGAGTCGTCGCCATCCACATAGCGCACTTGCACCTCAGTCACATTGCTTTGGTTGGTGCCCTTGAAGTAAGTGGGGTTGTAGATGCCCACGGTATTGTTTGGAGTGTCGGTATTCACACCACCGATGTTCACGGTGCCGTTTTCGCCCACGATGGTGCCACCGAAGTTCACATAACCGATAGTAGGCACTTGGTTAGCGTCGATGGTGTATTGAATTTCCACACCGTTCACGCCCTTAGCCATTGAGGTGCCGATAGGTGTACCCACCACCGACTGTCCACGGCCTGTGGTGCCGCTGGTGAGCCAGAAGTCGCCGTTCACGCCCACATAGTAGCGCTGTCCGGGTTCAGTTTTGCGTTTACACATTTGCGAAACGGTTTCGCCGCCTGCCATCATATCGGTACCACTCACCGCACGGATTTTCACATAAGGATTGGTCAAATCCACTGTGGTGTAGAACACACGCAAGTGCTTGTTGCCACTTTGCAGCAACATTGAGGTTTGTGTGGTACCCGGTCCGATGTAAGCGTGAAAAGTGGTGTCGACCGAGTAAACAGTGCCAGCCACATCGCATGATCCTTTCGCATTTGCTCCAAGTGCCACAGCACCAGCGAGCATCAAAGCAGTAAATATTCTTTTCATTGATTGGATAATGTTATTTATTTTAGAAGGGAAAAACTCATTCCTGCCCTCCCATAGGAGGGGCTGATGGATTATTGGACAATTATTTCAAAATCAAGTTAATCAGTGCAGTCACGTCGCCCACGTTCACTTCACCGTCGCCGTTAAGGTCGCACATGGCATCGGCATAGTCGGCGAGGGAGAGAATCTTGTTGATCAACGCTGTCACATCGTTGGCGTTGATTTCGCCATCACCATTGATATCGCCCTTTTTCGATGGGGCTTCGGGAGCGTCGAGATACACGGTTTCGAAGCCGTTGAAGTGCATGTTATACACCTGCCCAGCCTTCGAAGCGTTCATATTGAGTTGGATAGAAATCAGCGAGATGGGATAGTTGCCCATATCGGTAGCGGCACACCAGTCGGCAGTAGGCAGGTCAATCACCATTTCCTTGTTAGCTGTGATAGCTGCTGGGGTGATGGTGTGGTAAATCATACTGCCACCGTTAGCACGCAAACCAAACACGAAGTTTTTCACTGGTGCCTCGCCAGGATTGACGCGCACACGAATCATATCGGGCAAACTCCACAAGCGAAAGGTCTTGGTGAGCACGATTTTTGGGCTACGGCCCGACACGCCTGTGTAAGTGTAATCGAAACCATTGCCTACGGCTGTGGCTACCACGTCCTTACCACCAGTCTGGCTGAGTTTCCATGTGGTGATATCGAGGTTTGGGTCGATTGGCATCACGCGAGCCTCAGGAATTTCCACGCTCACTTGCATGGTGTCGCAGATTTCGCCAAGCACACCCACCACTTGGGTTTTGCCGTTGCGCAAACCTTTCAGCACGCCAGTGTGCTCGCCAATGCTGACGATGCTCTCGTCGAGGCTCTTCCAAGTGAGTGCCAATGGGCTGATGTTCATCACATTCTCGCCGATGGTGGTCTGCACGTCCACAGTGTATTCCTTGTAGCCATTGGTGATGATAGAGTCGTTGGCGATTTTGATGTCGTCCACTCCATCAAGAATTTGAATTGGCATCGAAACGGTAGCGCCTTGGTATGTGGCAGTGAGTGCGCCTTCACGCGCGGTACCGTCGGCATAGAAAGTGGTGTCGCCTATCACATGGCCAAGTGATTCGGGGCAAGAGATGGTCACGCCCTTCACATCGGTATTCACAAGCATACCATATTGGTTGTAACCGTAAAATTTTGGAGTGTAAACGCCATATTTTGGTGAGTGCAATGCGAAGTCCACGAAACGGATACTTGCCACCGCGTCGTCGTCGGGCGCTGAACTCACGGCATAGAACGCGTTACCGTCGGCACGCTCATTACCATCGCTTGGCTTGTTGCGAACACCGAGGGTGCTGGTGTAGAGCACCGATGAGCCACCACCGTCAACGTTCATTGCGTCGGTCGCGCCAGCATAGCGCATGATGTCGGCAAGCCATGTGGTGCGAACACCGCTTGAAATGGGCGAACGGCCGTCAACCACCAGGAAGTAGGCCTTCTTGCCACCATCGCCATATCCCACAGCCGAGCGTGGGTGGCGCGCACTTGCATCGCCACGGTCGCCTTCGCTCTGGAGGGTTTCGCCATTTTCCAAAATCTTAGGATTACCCGAAATAACCTGGTAAGGCTCTACCGAGAGGTCGCCAAATGTCCATGATGGCGTAACGGTGATGATGTCGCCTTCGTGGAGTTCGGAAATGAACGTGGCGGCAGTACCATGGCCGTGAAGCACATATCCACCCTTGGCAATGTCCATATCGCCAGCGGTACTTGGGTTGCCCACCAGTTTCATTTTAAATGGCTTTGCGGTTTCGAATTTCTCGCCTTCCACCAGCACGGCAGCCACCTCGCAACCAGCGCCAGTTTCGGCAGTTGCGCCGTAGTACAGGTCGTTGTAGATAGTCACCTTGTTTTGGTTGGAAGCCGATTTTTCGTTGGCGTTCACATTGATGCCGCCCAAAGTGGCTTTTTTGCCATTTGGAGCCTCTACCGAGCCACCGAAGAAGAAAGGATTCACATAGACCGAGCCCTTGGTGTCGACCACAAAGTTTTTGAAGGTGCGCGCATTGTTGCGTGCACGGTAAATCACGCCATCTACCACGGTAGAGCCAACTGGGGTACCCACTTTCGACACGCCACGGTTGGTTTTACCCGATGTGTAGAAGAAGTCGGCATTAATGCCCACAAAATAGCGTTCGCCAGCCTTCGACTTGCGCTTCGCCATGCCCGAAATGGTTTCGTTGCCGGCAACCTTGTCGGTAGCGCACACGCCACGGAGTTTCAAATAAGGGTTGGTCAGGTCCATTGTGGCATAGAACACACGCAGCGCATCACCATTGGCTGGATTTCTAAACCAAAGCGATGTGGAGGTGGTGCCAGGACCCACTTGATTGTGAAACAGCGTATCAACTGTAAACGTAGTTCCCTGAAGCGACCATGTGTCGGCTGCCATGGCAGAAACGCTTGCCGCGGCCGCTAAAAGCATAGATAGTATAGTTTTTTTCATTTTAAAATGATTATATAAATTTCTCAGATTGTAAGAGACCATCAAAAAAATCCACACAAGCATCAAAAGCCCATCAAAAAGACCTTCCCTTCAGGGGAGGGTTTGGGAGAGGCTATTTAGAGTAGATTTTCTCTCACGTCAATGTATATTAAAATCGTCATTAGTCGTTTGTAGGCATAAAGATACAAAATAAAGTGCAAAGCACAGCAACCCACCACCAAAAAAAACACCTACCCCACCCCCATTGTGCAAAGGCCCCCCCCCACCCCCCGACTAAAAAAACGCATGCTTGGAATGTAATCTACCGGGGGGGTTTGGTGTGGTGTGGCCGGTATGCAGGGGAGGTTTT
>ENA-UOJH01000661-UOJH01000661.1-human-gut-metagenome-genome-assembly--contig:-C148-NODE-661-length-30534-cov-118.062568_pt1 | contig 30534 bp, 22 predicted proteins | sample MGYA00242345_ERZ723892 | MGnify/ENA metagenome assembly ERZ723892 | reverse complement strand
AGTTGTTTGCATAAGAAATACAGATTGTTAAAAACACAACAATATTATATGAGCCCACAGGTCGCCGCAATGGTGGAATTGGTAGACACGAGGGACTTAAAATCCCTTGGCCAGTAATGGCTGTGCGGGTTCGAGTCCCGCTCGCGGCACATTTTCTCAATTTATATTCTGAAAATTGATAATTTATATTCTTTATTAATCAAACCTACATCTTATTATATTATAAATCACAAATCAGTTTATTATAAATAATAGATTAGTTTATTATATATTACAGATTAGGTCATTATAAATTACTTCCCAGAACTATAGATTAAAAAAAACATTCACAACGATATGACTTATTCAGAAATATGGCATCGTATAGCCACATCATACGAAGACGGCGAGGCTCGTGCCATTGCGCGCATCCTCATCGAGGAGTTGTTCGGCTTATCGTACACCGACATCGTCTGCGGCGCCACCGACCAGTTGTCTGCCGACGACACGTTGCGTCTCGACACCGCCGTGCGACGCATTGAGCAGGGCGAACCGCTGCAGCACGTGCTGGGCTATGCCGACTTCTGCGGCAACCACTTCGGCGTGAACGCCTCGGTGCTTATACCGCGCCCCGAAACGGAATGGCTTGTGGACGAGGGTGAGAGGCTGATGAACGGCGCCTCCAACGCTGCACCTCCTGCCCAAAAGCGCATCCTCGACATCGGAACGGGCAGCGGCTGCATAGCAATCAGCCTAAAGCTACGCCTCAGCGAGGCGTATGTGGAGGCGTGGGACATCTCTGAGGAGGCGCTGCGCACGGCGGAAAGCAACGCGAAGGCGCTGAAGGCGGAGGTGGCGTTCTGCAAGAGGGACGCGCTGAGGGCTGAGGAGAGCTGTTCTAGGGAGACTAGGGAGGCTAGCTTTTCTAGTAAGCCTAGTATTCCTAGCAAACCTAACGCCTCATGGGACCTGATAGTAAGCAACCCGCCGTATATCTGCGACTCGGAGCGCGCCGACATGGACGACAACGTGCTGCTGCACGAGCCACACACGGCTCTCTTCGTGCCCGACGACGACCCGCTGCGCTTCTACCGCGCCATAGCCCGCTACGCGCTGCGCTCGCTGAACAACGGCGGAAGCCTGCTCTTCGAATGCAACACGAGGTATGCGGAGGCGACGGGCGAGATGATGCGAGAGATGGGCTTCGAGGACGTAACGGTGAACGACGACTGCTTCGGACTGCCAAGGTTCGTGAAGGGAAGCAGCCCCTCCCAATAGACCCCACAACAGCCCCTCCCAACCCTCCCCGTCGGGGAGGGCTTAGTTAGCTGTTCTTCCTCGGCTTAGAAAGGCTTAAGAAGGCTTAGTTCGGCCTATCACCCAAAGGCTTAGAAAGGCCCAAGAAGGTTTAGTTCGGCTTAAACGCCGCCAGAAAACACCACCTTAAAAACACTCAAAAAAATGATACAAAAGAAGAAACCCATAACCGAGCAGGAGGCGCTGCAGAAGCTGGCGGCGCTCTGCGCCCGTGCGGAGCACTCGTCGGGCGAGATGCTCGAGAAGATGCGCCGCTGGCAACTGCCGGAGGACGCACGCGAGCGGGTGCTCAACCGACTGATAGACGAGAAGTTCGTTGACGACGAGCGGTTCGCCCGACTCTTCGTGCGCGAGAAGATACGCTTCGACCGATGGGGACGCCGCAAGATAGAGCAGGCGCTCTATCAGAAGGGTGTGGCGAGCGATATAAGCCGCCGCGTGCTCGACGAGGTGGACGACGAGGCGTATGTGGCTGAGCTGAAAAAGCTCATCGCCGCAAAGCGACGCTCGGTGCAGGCTGAGAGCGACTACGAGATGCGCGCAAAGCTGACGAAGTACGCCTTGGGGCGCGGATTCGACTATAACGTCATACGCCAGTGCATAGACGGCGCCGACGAACTGCTTGACCAGTAGCAGATGCTGCTATCTTCAAGGGGGTGCACTTGTCTCAAGTGCAACAACGTAGCAAGAGACATATCAACATTGCTCGGCTGGTGCACTTGAGACAAGTGCACCCCCTTGAAGGCAGTCTTAGCCGGAGACCTCCGCTACTAAAGGGTGTGAGAAAAAAGTGTGGGGCGATTAAACCAAGCACACGGAGATACGTCTTATATAACATGAAACACTTAGCACTATTTTTGATGCTCTTCCTCTGCACAGCGGCGGGATGGGCGCAAGGACTTGTGAAAGGAAAAGTCCTTGATAAACGCAACTCAGAACCTCTTAGTTTTGTTAACGTGAAGGTTTCGCAGACTGCCACCGGCAAGTTTGTGAGCGGCGGCATGACCGACGCCGTGGGCAACTTCAATATTCAGGGACTCGCCAACGACCGCTATACTCTGGAACTTACGTTCGTGGGCTACAAGACCGAGACACGCAAGTTCGAGATAACATCCTCGAACACCAATCAGCACTACAATATTATATATATGTCTGAGGACGCGAAGATGCTGAAAGGCGTCACCGTCACCGGACAGCGCTCGGCGATGAAGCTCGAGGTAGACCGCAAGACGTTCGACGTGGCGCAGCTCATCGGCAACGCCGGACAGTCGGCGTCCGAAGTGCTCGACAACATACCTTCCGTGGAGGTCGACAACGACGGCAACGTGTCGCTGCGCGGCAACTCGTCGGTGGAGGTATGGATAAACGGCAAGGCGTCGGGTCTCACCACCGACAACCGTGCACAGATTCTGCAGCAGCTGCCTGCCGAGAGCATCGAGAGCATCGAGGTGATTGACAACCCGTCGGCGAAGTTCTCAGCCGAAGGCTCTGCCGGCATCATCAACATCGTGCTGAAAAAAGACCGCAAGGCGGGCTACTACGGTTCGCTGCAGGCAGGTGCCAACACTAAGGGCGGCGCCAACACCAGCTTCAACATCAACTACAACAGCAGTCTCTTGGACGCATACGCCAACATCGGCTACCGCCACCGCCAGAGCACGGGCTACACCGAGAGCACGCAGACCTCCAACACCTACAACCAGAGCTACAAGGCCGACAACGACCGCTGGGGCAACAACCTCTTCACACGCGCCGGACTGACGCTGCACGCCTCGAAGAAGGACGACCTGAGCCTGAGCGGAATGCTTATGAAGGGCGAACGCAAGTCGAAGAGCTTCACACCGTACAGATACACCGCCGTGGCTGACGGACTCAGCAACTATCTCATGGACCGACTCACACGCTCGAGCAGCGACATGAATATGTTCTACTCGGAGTTCAACTACCGCCACACGTTCAGCAAGCGCCACCTGCTCGACTTCACCGTCGACTTCAGCCGCTGGAAGTCGGACGGCGACAACTTCTACCGCGACTCGACGGTTTGGGAGGGCAACGACGTGCACGCTTACGACTACCAGTACCGCCCGCAGCACATCAACAACCGCCGCTGGGAGGTGAAGCTCGACTACGAGAACCAGATTACGAAGGACATGAAGGTGGAGGCTGGATACCAGGCTAACTTCTCGCACGAGAACACCCCACAGGAGTCGTACGTCGACAACACATCGTGGGAAGGCACGGCGGCTATCGAGGACAAGCTCTTCTACAACCGCTTCATCTACGACATGGATCTGCACGCCCTCTACGCCTCGCTCAACTACAAGCTTGGCAACTTCGGCGTGATGGCAGGTCTGCGCGGCGAATACTGGAAGGTGAACACCGAAAGCTACACATGGGACCAGGAGCACGACCCGTCGCTGCGCCAGAAGCCGTTCAAGAAAGACTACTTCCAGCTCTTCCCGTCGCTCTTCATGTCGTACCAGATAACCGAGTCGCAGCAGCTGCAGCTCAACTACACACGCCGTCTGCGCCGTCCGTGGGGCGGAGAGCTCAACTCGTTCCGCGACACACGCGACGCTACCACCGTGTCGTTCGGTAACCCCGAGCTGACACCAGAGTACAGCCACTCGTTCTCGCTCAACTATCTGAAGACATGGCGCGACCACTCGCTGCTTGTCAGCGCCTACTACCGCCCTACTACCGACGTCATACAGCGCATCAGCTACAAGAACTCGGAGGACGGACTCTTCTACTCTACCTCGATGAACGTGGCAAAGAGCCAGTCGTCGGGTCTGGAGCTGACACTTAAGAACAAGTTCTTCCGCATACTCGACCTCACCACCTCCGCCAACGCCTACTACTACAAGCTCGACGGATTCGCCTACCCCATCGACGGACAGATAGTGAGAGGCGCTGCCGACGACAAGTTCACATGGAACGCCCGCATGACAGCAAGCCTCATCTTGCCCTACGACATCTCCGTGCAGGCTACCGGACGCTACGAGGCACGCCAGGTCATCACGCAGGGCTACCGCAAGCCGTCGTACAGCGTAGACTTCGGCGCACGCAAGAACTTCTTCAACAAGCTCATCACCGTGGCTGTCAACTGCCGCGACCTGCTCAACTCGCGCCAGTGGGAGACATTCACCAGCGGCGACAACTTCACACGCCACCAGATAAACAAACGAGGCGGACGCCGCTTCAACTTCACCGTGACATGGAACTTCGGCAACATGAAGCAGAAGCACCGTCAGCAAGGCAAGCGCGACGACGGTAGCAGCCAGATGCAGCAGATGGACTACAACGGCACGGGAGAAGAATAATTGGTTGAAAAGCATGAAGGTATAGTTCTTTTTTGTACCTTTGTGCTTGAATACAACGATTACAAATTAAATTTAGATATTTATGAAAAAGATTAAGTTTATCATGGCAGCAGTGATGCTGCTCATCGGTGCTACAACAATGCAGGCACAGAGCCTCGGCGACATCCTCGGCGGTATCGACAAGGCTATCATCGGCGACAAGGCTACAACAGAAGAAGGCATCAAGGGCACATGGCTGTACACGGGTCCGGCGTGCGAGTTCGAGAGCGACAACCTTCTGGCTAAAGCCGGCGGAACAGCCGCTGCAGCAAAGATCGAGAGCAAGCTGTCGCCCATCTTGAAGAAGTACGTGCCAGGCATCGTATACACCTTCGACGGCAAGGGCAACTACACCACAAAGATCAAGAAGCAGACCATACACGGCACATACACCTTCAACAGCAAGGAGAAGACCATCACTTTCAAGCCTAAATTCGGCAAGGAGTACACCGCTCACGTAAGCGTGCAGGGCAAAGAGATGACGCTCGTCTTCAACGCCGACAAGCTGATGAACATCCTCAAAAGCATCTCTAACACAACAGCCACACAGAGCACCACAGCAGCTACCATCAACGCGCTGCTCAAGAGCTACAACGGCATGCGTCTCGGCTTTAAGCTGAAGAAGTAAAAAGATGTTGAGGTGGTGAGATGGTGAGGTGTTGTTGTGTTGAGAGTTGAGAATTGAGAGTTGAGAGTTATGATTAGTTCGGTAATCTCACCATCTTATCATCTCACCATCTCAACACCTTATCACAACAACACAACATCATGGATTATACTCAGATAAAGCGCCGCTACATGCGCTTTCTGCGCCTCGAGCGCAACTACACACAGAACACTATCGATGCCTACTCACACGACATCGACTATCTTATAAACTTCCTCAATGGCGAGCACCTCGCCATTGAGGAAGTGCGTCTTTCACACTTGGAGCAATTCGCCACCATACTGCACGAATTCGGCGTAGCGCCAAGCAGTCAGGCACGCATACTATGCGGTGTGCGTTCCTTTTTCCGCTTTCTTTTACTCGACGGCACGCTTAAAGACGACCCGTCGGAGCTTCTTGAGTCGCCAACGCTCGGCGAACACCTTCCACAAGTGCTTTCTACAGAAGAGATAGACCGCATGGAGCAGTCTATCGACCTCTCCAAACCCGAGGGACAGCGCAACCGTGCCATTATCGAAATGCTTTTCTCCTGCGGACTGCGCGTCTCTGAACTCGTAAACCTCAAGTTCAGCGACGTTTTCGCCGCAGACGGCTACCTGCGCATCACGGGCAAGGGCAACAAGCAACGCCTCGTGCCCATATCTGCCAACGCCCTGCACGAACTGCAACTGTGGCTCTACGACCGCAACCTCATGAACATCAAACCCGGCGAAGACGAATACGTGTTCCTCAACCGCAGAGGAGCACACCTCACGCGCACCATGATACTGATAATGATAAAGAACACGGCGCGCGACGCCGGCATCACGAAGACCGTGTCGCCCCACACGCTCAGACACTCGTTCGCCACAGCGCTGCTGCAAGGCGGAGCCAATCTGAGAGCCATCCAGGAGATGCTCGGACACGAAAACATATCGACGACGCAGATATATACCCACATTGACATAACCACTCTGCGCGACGAAATACTCAACCACCACCCGCGAAATATGAGAAAAGCAAGCGAAGGCGACCAAAAATGACGCTTATTTCTTAAAAATTATAAACATTTGACACAAGGAGCGGAAAAATAAACTACTTTTGCATACTGTACGAACAGATTATTACATCAACTAAAAATAATAATTTATGAAACTAAGAAAACTGATGGTTGCAGTCTTCGCATTCTTTGCAGGACTTGCTCAGGCACAGCAGATGCCACCCATTCCGGCTGACCCCGACGTAGTTGTCGGTAAGTTGGACAATGGTTTGACCTACTACATCCGCCACAACAACTGGCCGGAGAATCGTGCCGACTTCTACATCGCACAGAAGGTGGGCGCTATCCAGGAGGAAGAGTCGCAGCGCGGTCTCGCTCACTTCCTCGAGCACATGTGCTTCAACGGCACAAAGCACTTCCCAGGCAACGGTGTGATTCGCTACTGCGAAAGCATCGGCGTTCAGTTCGGTCGCGACCTTAACGCTTACACCTCAATCGACCAGACTGTATACAACATCTCTAACGTACCTACCGACCGCCAGTCGGCTCTCGACTCTTGCTTGCTCATCCTGAGCGACTGGTCGAACGCCCTCACCCTCGACCCGAAGGAGATTGACGAGGAGCGCGGCGTTATCCACGAGGAGTGGCGTCTGCGCACATCGGCTTCAAGCCGCATGTTCGAGCGCAACCTGCCGAAGCTCTACCCGGGCTCTAAGTACGGCGTGCGCTATCCTATCGGTCTGATGTCTGTCATCGACAACTTCAAGCCGAAAGAGTTGCGCGACTACTACGAGAAGTGGTATCACCCGACAAACCAGGCTATCATCGTTGTGGGTAACGTAGACGTTAAGCACACGGAGAACAAGATTAAGGAGCTCTTCGGTTCGTTCAAGAACCCGGCTAACCCCGCTCCTATCGTAGACGAGCAGGTGCCAGACAACGCTGAACCTATCGTCATCATCGACAAGGACAAGGAGCAGCAGACCAACAGCGTAGAGCTTATGATCAAGCACGACGTGTTCCCGGCTTCTGAGAAGGGCAACCTCAGCTACCTTATCTACAACTACGCTAAGCAGGCTGCCATGACTATGCTCAACAACCGCTTGAAGGAGAAGGCTCTCGATCCGGAGTGCCCGTACGTAGGCGCTTACGCTAACGACGGCACATTCATCTTCGCAAAGACTAAGGACGCCTTCAACCTCTCGGCTTCTCCGAAGGACCTCGGCAAGACTGCCGCTGCGCTTAAGGCCGCTTACACAGAGGCTCTGCGCGCCGCTCGCTTCGGCTTCACAGCTACAGAGTATGCACGCTTCCAGGAGGACTACAAGAGCGCACTCGAGAAGGAATACAGCAACAAGGACAAGCGTCGCAACGGCCAGCTCTACCGCGACCTCGTAGACAACTTCCTTGAGGGCGACCCGATGCCGTCTATCGACTTCGAGTATCAGGCTATGAGCCAGATCGTACCGGCTATGCCTGTTGAGGTGGCTAACCAGATGATGGCTGAGCTCGTGCCGGCTAACGACTCCAACCTCATCGTGATCTCATTCCTGAACGAGGCTGAGGGCAACGTTTACCCGACTGAGGCTGAGCTGCTCGGCGCTATCAAGGACGCACGCGCTCAGAAGATTGAGGCTTACGTAGACAACGTGAAGAACGAACCGCTCATCACTACCAAGCCGAAGGCTGGCAAGGTGAAGAAGGAAGTGAAGAACGAGAAGCTCGGCTACACTACACTTACACTCTCTAACGGCGTTGTCGTAAACCTTATGAAGACCGACTACAAGAAGGACCAGGTGCTCCTCAGCGGCCGCGGACAGGGTGGTTCTACACTCTACGGCGCCAAGGACTTCGCCAACCTCCAGCTCTTCGACAACGTTATCGGCTACAGCGGTCTCGGCGCATTCTCTTCTACAGAGCTGCAGAAGGCTCTCGCAGGCAAGATTGCCAACGCAGACCTCACACTCGGACAGCTCTCTACAAACGTTTCGGGCAACTCTACACCGAAGGACGTTGAGACAATGCTCCAGATGGTATACCTCTACTTCACAAACATCAACAAGGACCAGAAGTCGTTCGACAACCTCATGCAGCAGCTCGAGGTATCGCTGAAGAACCGCGAGATCGATCCTGACGTAGCGTTCAGCGACTCTATCTCGGCTACCATCTACGGCCACAACCCGCGCGTCGCTCCGCTCACAACAGAGCGCCTTAAGGAGGTAAGCTACGACCGCATTCTCCAGATTGCTAAGGAGCGCACAGCTTCTGCTCAGGGATGGGTGTTCAACATCGTGGGCAACTACGACGAGACTACTATCCGTCCGCTCATCTGCCAGTATCTCGGCGCTCTGCCTGCTAAGGCTAAGGCCGTTAAGAGCAAGCGCGAGCTCAACCCGGTAAAGGGTGTCGTAGACAACACATTCAAGCGCAAGCAGGAGACTCCGAAGGCCAACTCTGTAATGCTCTGGTTCAACGACCAGCTGCCTTACACTCTGAAGAACGACCTCTGCTGCGACATCGCAGGTCAGGTGCTCTCTATGGAATACCTCGACAAGATTCGCGAGAAGGAAAGTGCAGCTTACTCTGTAGGCGCTTACGCAAGCGCTGACCTCGGTGCCGACAACTACCGCATGTTCCAGATCTTCGCTCAGTGCCCGATGAAGCCTGAGAAGAAGGACGTGGCTATCCGCATCCTCAACGAAGAGATGAAGGCTATCGAGACCACATGCGACGCTGCCAAGTTCCAGAAGTGCAAGGAGTACATGGTTAAGCAGAACGGCGACCGCGTGAAGACCAACGGCTTCTGGCTCGGCGTCATCAGCGACAACTATCTCTACAACTTCGACGGCTACACCGACTATGCCAAGACTCTTGAGGCTCTCACAGCCCAGGACATCTGCAACTTCATGAAGGAGTTCAACAAGGCTGGCAATCACATCACAGTTACGATGTTGCCGGAGTAGTGATCCGTCACAAGCTTAGAAAGCATTAAGACACAATAGGAAAAGCATTGTTTGCCCGTTCAAGGCGAACAATGCTTTTTTTGTTGTTAGTTACCACGCTGCTGTAACATCATTACCGCATAGGGGTAACATCGTTACAGCTATGCGGTAACACCGTTACCACGCTGCCGTAACGATATAACCAATCACTAAACAACCTTAAAAATGCGGCTATTAATCAATAAATTGCATAATTATAATGTGAAATAGCGCTGAAATTGAAGATTTCTGATTAAATTTGCAGCTAAAAACAATAAGTTTAGGAAGAATGAAAAATAAGTTTGCAGCTTTTGCCATGCTGTTCATGGCGGTTTTTGCACTCGCATCGTGCCTTAATGACGACAACGAATACGTGTACACCGACGACAGCGCCATCACATCTTTCTCTGTGACGGGATCAAAACGATACATCCATACCAAGACCAAGAAGGAAGGCAAGGACAGTGTATACACCGTCACTTCGTCGTACACAAGTTACAAGTTCTGCATCGACCAAAACAACAACACCATCTACAATCCCGACTCGCTGCCCTGCGGCGTAGACGCCAAGAAGCTCGTCTGCACCGTGACGGGACTCAACTCGATGGCGGTGCTGATAAAGAGCCTGAAGGACGAGAGCTTGGAGTACATCAGCGGAACCGACTCGCTCGACTTCTCGCAGGAGCGCGAGCTGCAGGTAATGAGCAACTCGGGCAAGCAGCTGCGCAAGTATAAGGTGAAGGTGAACATACACAAGGAGCAGCCCGACTCGTTCTTCTGGAAGCCGATGGCTAAGAACGCCGAGATAGAGCAGCTCACCGCCGTGAAGACCTGCGCCGTGAAGACCGCCGAGGGCGGCGTGCGCCTCTTCCTCTTCGGCACCGACGGCAGACAGACACGCGTATACGTGATGAACGACGCACAGACATGGAGAGCGGCTACGCCCAACTTCAACGGAGTGCTCGCTGCCGACGCCTATGAGGGCGTGGTGACGAAAGACGACAAGGTATATCTGAGCCACGGCGGCAATATCATCTGCACCACAGACGGCAACAACTGGCACCAGACTGGCTCAACTACCGGCGTGAAGAAGCTCGTAGCAGCAAGTCCGCTGCGTCTCTACGGCTACAACGCCGAGGGTCAGCTCGTGGCTTCTGCCGACAACGGCGCCACATGGACCGTGGCTACCATCGACAGCGACGCAGCGTTCCTGCCCGTGACCAACCACTCGTACACATGCAACGCGCTCGTAACCAACAACGACAGCTACCGCGTGACGCTCTACGGCACAACAGCCGACGGCAAGATGGCTGTATGGGGCAAGGTGGACGAAGGCGCAGCGCACAGCGAAAACCAGCCTTGGACATACTACGAGGTGTCGGCTGACAACAAGCACGCTCTGCCGAAACTCAACAACATGAGCGTGGCTACATACAACGGCAAGACATACGCCTTAGGCACTCCCGACGGCTCAAGCGACATCGACGCCAAACTCTACAGCTCTAAGGACGGCGGACTGACATGGGCTGCCGACACTACGCTGAGCCTTCCAACCAACCTCTCGGTAGGCGTCACAACTTCGGGCGAACCGAGAATGGCGCTCACCGTAGACAGCGACAACTTCATCTGGATCGTCAACACAAAGAGCGGCTCGACATGGCGCGGAAGAATCAACCGCCTCGGATGGAAGAAAGAGCAGACCGATTTCATAGAATAAAAAAAACGAACAGACCGGGCTAACGGTTAGACAGTAACCGACCGGTCTCACAGAATAAAGAACCGACAGGTTGCACTCTAATGACAATGAAGAAAATCCTCACCCTTCTCTTGATGACTCTGACGTTTGCGACGGCTAAGGCGCAGACCGACGACGAATACCGCATGGAGATTGGTGCGGGCGTAGGTCTCGTGTCGTACGAGGGCGACTTCAACGGCAGCGTGCTGAGCAACATGCAGATGGGCGGCTCGTTCGTCCTGCGCCGCATATTCAACCCGTACATGGGCGTGAAGATGGCGGCGATGTACGGCAAGCTGACCGGTTCGTCAAAGGACGTGAAAACCTACTACCCCGATTTCGTCGGCGACCCCTACTCGTTCAGCAACACGCTCGTAGACGCCAGCGTGACGTACGAATACAACTTCTGGCCCTACGGCACCGGACGCGACTACCGCGGAGCGAAGCGCTTCACGCCGTTCGTCTTCGGCGGACTGGGTGCCACGTTCGTGACGGGCGGCGGCAACAACGTGTTCACGGCTAACGTGCCGCTCGGCTTGGGCGTGAAGTACAAGATAGGACCGCGACTGAACCTCGGACTCGAATGGGCTGTACACTTCTCGCTCAGCGACAAGCTCGACGGCGTGAAGGACCCGTACAACATAGAGAGCAGCGGACTCTTCAAGAACGCCGACTGCTACTCGGCCCTACAGCTCACGCTGACGTACAGCTTCATGGCGAAATGCCGCACCTGCCATAATGCGGATGAGTAGCCCCTCAAAAAAACAGAATATGACACAACTCGATACGACCAACATACCCCAGCACATCGCCATCATCATGGACGGCAACGGACGCTGGGCAGCAGAGCGAGGCAAGCCGCGCAGCTTCGGCCATCAGGCAGGAGTAGACGCCGTGCGCCGCATCACATCAGAGTGTACGCGTCTCGGCGTGAAGTATCTCACGCTCTACACCTTCTCTACCGAGAACTGGAACCGCCCCGCTACCGAGGTGGCTGCGCTCATGGGTCTTGTGCTCACATCGCTTGAGGACGAGATATTCATGAAGAACAACGTGCGCTTCCAGGTCATCGGCGACATAGAGCGCCTGCCGAAAGAGGTGCAGCAGAAGCTGCAGGAGACCATGGACCACACAGCCCACAACTCGGCGATGACGATGGTTGTAGCGCTCAGCTACTCGTCGCGCTGGGAGATTGTGAAGGCTACACGAGAGATAGCAGCCGACCTCGCTGCAGGCAAGATTCAGGACGCCGACATCGACGAGCAGCTCATCTCCGAACACATGACAACGAGCTTCATGCCCGACCCCGACCTGCTCATACGCACCGGCGGCGAGCAGCGCATAAGCAACTACCTGCTCTGGCAGATAGCCTACTCGGAGCTGTACTTCTGCGACACCTTCTGGCCCGACTTCGACGAAGAAGGTCTGCACAAAGCCATCGCCGACTACCAGCGACGCCAGCGACGCTTCGGAAAGACAGAGGCGCAAGTGGAGGCTGAGCAAAAATAAGCCCCTCAATAATCAGAAAAAGAACAATCAAGAGAAAAACGATGAATATAATTAAGGTGTTGACAACAGCCTGCATCCTTGTAAGCAGCTTCGCAGCCCAAGCGCAGGACAAGATTACATACCCCGACATCTCGTATGCAGGAACCCCGCGCACTGTGACACTCGGCGGACTCGCCGTGTCGGGAGCGGAAGGCTACGAGGACTACATGCTCACTGGCATCTCCGGACTCTCTATCGGACAACAGATAGAACTGCCTGGCGAGGCTATCACCGACGCCGTGAAGCACTACTGGAAGTACGGACTCTTCTCAGAGGTATCTATCTCTGTCGACTCGCTCGTACACGACAAGGCTTATCTGCACATCCATCTGCAGATGCGTCCGCGCGTGTCTACCATCAACTACGTCGGACTGAAGAAGTCGGAGCGTACGGACATGGAGGAGAAGCTCGGACTGCTCAAGGGCGCACAGATTACACCTAACATGATAGACCGCGCGAAGATTCTCGCAAAGAAATACTTCGACGAGAAGGGCTTCAAGAACGCCGACATACAGATCGTGCAGCGCGACGACGTGGCTAACAAGAACCAGGTGATACTCGACGTCATCATCGACAAGAAGCAGAAGATGAAGGTGCGCGACATCTTCATCGAGGGCAACAAGGCGCTCTCCACAAGCAAGATAAAGGGTAATATAATAAAGAAAGGTGTGTTCAAGGAGACTCACGAGGCGGGCAAGATGGCTACGCTCCTGAAGTTCAAGAAGAAATACACGCCCGAACGCTGGAAGAACGACAAGCAGAAGCTCATCGACAAGTACAACGAGCTGGGCTACCGCGACGCATACATCGTGAGCGACACGGTGTGGAACGTCGACGACAAGCACGTGAGCATGCGCGTGAAGGTGGACGAAGGCAAGAAATACTACGTGCGCAACATCACATGGGTGGGCAACACGATATACAGCTCCGACTATCTCGCTGCCGTGCTCGGCATGAAGAAGGGCGACGTCTACAACCAGAAGCTTATGAACAAGCGACTCACCGAGGACGAGGACGCTGTGGGCAACAACTACTGGAACAACGGCTACCTCTTCTACTCGCTCCACCCGACAGAGGTGAACATCGTGGGCGACTCTATCGACCTTGAGATGCGTATCTTCGAGGGTCCGCAGGCACACATCAACCACGTACGCATCAACGGCAACGACCGTCTGTACGAGAACGTGGTGCGCCGCGAACTGCGTACAAAGCCAGGCGACCTCTTCTCTAAGGAGGCTCTGCAGCGTTCGGCACGCGAGATCGCGTCAATGGGACACTTCGACCCGGAGAAGGTCAACCCAGACCCGAAGCCCGACCCCGAGAACGGAACCGTAGACATCAACTGGAACCTCGAACAGAAGTCGAACGACCAGATTGAGTTCTCGCTCGGATGGGGACAGACCGGCGTAATCGGACGCATCGGCTTGAAGCTCAACAACTTCTCTATGCGCAACCTCTTCGGAAAGAACAAGGAGCGCCGCGGATTCCTGCCCGTAGGCGACGGCGAGGTGCTCTCTATCGGAGCACAGACCAACGGTACATACTACCAGTCGTACAACATGTCGTACTCTACCAACTGGTTCGGAGGCAAACGACCGATACAGTTCTCGGTAGGCGCCTACTTCTCTAAGCAGACCGACGTGTCGAGCAACTACTATAATAGTGGTTACTTCAACAACTACTATAACTATATGTACGGCTACGGCAACTACAACGGCTACAACAACTACGAGAGCTTCTACGACCCCGACAAGTACGTGAAGCTGTTCGGATTCTCGCTCGGATGGGGCAAGCAGCTGCGCTGGCCAGACGACTTCTTCCAGTTGTCGCTCTCGCTGCAGTACACACGCTACATGCTGAAGAACTGGAGCTACTTCCTCATGACCAACGGCAACTCCAACAACCTCAACCTCAGCATACAGCTCTCGCGCAACTCTACCGACAACCAGCTCTTCCCACGCCGCGGTTCTGAGTTCACAGCCTCGGTAACTATCACCCCGCCGTGGTCGGCATGGGACGGCAAGGACTACAAGAACCTCGCCAACAACCCGAAGTCGGCTACATACAACCGCGAACAGCAGGAGAAGTACCGCTGGGTAGAATACCACAAGTGGAAGTTCAAGGGCCGCATGTTCACCGCACTCACAAGCGGACAGAAATGTCTCGTGCTCATGACACGCGTAGAGTTCGGCTTGCTCGGCTCGTTCAACAAGTGGAAGAAGTCGCCGTTCGAGACCTACTACATGGGTGGTGACGGCATGACCGGCTACTCTACATCGTACGCCGAGGAGACCATCGGTCTGCGCGGATACGAGAACGGATCGCTCACACCCTACGGCCACGAAGGCTACGCATACGACCGCATGACGCTCGAGCTGCGCTACCCGTTCCTGCTCGGCAACACCACTATCTACGGCCTCGGATTCATCGAAGGCGGTAACGCTTGGACCGAAACTCGCAAGTTCAACCCGTTCGATATGAAGCGCTCTGCCGGCGTAGGTCTGCGCATCTTCCTCCCGATGGTGGGTATGATGGGTATCGACTGGGCTTACGGCTTCGACAAGGTATTCGGAACGAAGGGCGGATCGCAGTTCCACTTCATCCTCGGTCAGGAATTCTAACAGCCGCACCGACCGGCGCAACACACGCAACGGTCGGCGCGCAACGCTTAAAACAAAAGAATAAACAGAAACAAAATGAAGAAGTTCTTATTAGTATGCCTCATCACGCTCTCGGCAGCGCTGACGGCAAACGCACAGAAGTACGCGCTACTCGACATGGAGTACGTTCTGAAGAACATACCTGCATACGAGCGCGCCAACGAGCAACTCAACCAGGTGTCGAAGAAATGGCAGGCTGAAGTGGAGGCGCTCAACACCGAGGCGTCTACCATGTACAAGAACTATCAGAACGAGATGGTCTTCCTCTCGCAGGAGCAGAAGAAGGCACGCCAGGAGGCAATCATGAAGAAGGAGAAGGACGCCAGCGACCTCAAACGCAAGTACTTCGGACCGGAAGGCGAACTCTTCAAGAAGCGCGAAAGCCTCATGTCGCCTATCCAGGAGGAGATATACACCGCCGTTAAGGAGATAGCAGAGCTGCGCGGCTACTCGCTCGTGCTCGACCGCTCAAGCAACACCGGCGTAATCTACGGTTCGCCAAAGGCTGACATCAGCAACGAAGTGCTGCAGAAGCTGGGCTACGCCAACTAAAGAGTTTTGAATTAGAAAGGCTTAGAATGGCCTAAAGAGGCTTAGGAAGGCTTAGTTCGGCTTAGAAAAAGAAATAATTAATAACAAAAAAAATAAAAAGCAAAAATGAAGAAATTGATTTTAATGCTTATGTTGTTCATGCCAATGGCAACATTCGCACAGAAGTTCGGTCACGTAAACGCACAGGAGATCATGGCTTCTATGCCTGAGTTCATCAAGGCTCGCGGCGAGGTAGAGGCACAGGCAAAGCAGTACGACAACGACCTCAAGGCTATGCAGGACGAAATGCAGCGCAAGTACGAGGACTACGAGAAGAACAAGTCTACAATGAACGAGACTAAGCGCAAAGAGACCGAGGATAGCCTCTCTCAGATGTACCAGAAGATCCAGCAGACAGCGCAGGACAACCAGCAGGCTCTCGGCAAGCTCCAGCAGGACAAGATCAGCCCTATCACAAACAAGCTCGTTGAGGCTATCAAGGCTGTAGGCAAGGCAGGCGGCTACGTTTACATCATGGACGTAACAAGCGGCATACCTTACATCAGCGAGACTCTCAGCAAGGACGTTACAGCAGAGGTTAAGGCTCAGCTCAACAAGACAACAAAGTAAGAAAGCACAGCTCTCTTACACAAGCAGCGGCTGCCGTGGCAGCCGCACACTCAACCATTACTATTCAATTGACAACAATATAAAGCAGCAAAAGACATGAAGAAATTGTTCCTTCTCATCGTGCTCGGCGTACTCTCGCTCACGGCGAACGCACAGACACGCTTCGGCTATTTCAGTTTCGACAACGTTCTCAAATCAATGCCCGACTATGTCATGGCACAGCGCAGCATCGACGATCTGAGACAGAAGTACGACGCAGAGATGAAGCGCGCTGAAGACGAGTTCAACAGCAAATACGAAGAGTTTCTCGACGTACAGAAAGACCTCGTGCCTGCCATCCTGCGCAAGCGCCAGGCTGAACTCCAGGAGATGATGCAGAAGAACATCAACTTCAAGAACGAGTCGCAGCGACTTCTGAAGCAGGCAGAGGCAGACGCTTTCGCGCCGGTGAAGAACAAGCTCTACAATGCCCTCACAAAGGTTGGTCAGGCTCAGGGCTACGCCTTCATCCTCAACACCGACGGCGATGCCTGCCCGTACGTCAACCCCGAAATTGGCGAAGACGCTACAGAGCTTATCAAAGAGGCGCTGAACTAAAGGCAGAAAGCTGCTACATATTAGGAAAACAGAAAATTGATAATTGAAATTGCTGACCGCCGTAAATACACGGCTGCCACAGGTTTCAATTATCAATTTTCGCTTTATATAAAATAGAAAATTATGCCATTTCCCTCTAATCCCGGTCCAATCGGTGTTTTCGACTCTGGTTACGGCGGACTCACCATCCTTCACGGCATCCGCCAACTCCTCCCGCAGTACGACTATATGTACCTCGGCGACAACGCACGCGCCCCATACGGCTCGCGCTCATTCGAAGTGGTCTACCAGTTCACGCGTCAAGCGGTTCTGAAACTCTTCAGCATGGGTTGCCACCTCGTCATCCTTGGCTGCAACACAGCCTCAGCAAAAGCGCTGCGCAGCATTCAGCAGCGCGATCTGCCCGTGCTCGACCCCGACCGTCGCGTGCTTGGCGTCATCCGCCCCACGGCAGAAGAGGTGGGCAAACTAACAAAGACACGTCATGTGGGCATACTCGCCACAGAAGGCACAATCAAGAGCGATTCGTACAAGATAGAGATTCAGAAACTCTTCCCCGATATTGAGGTTTCGGGCGTTGCCTGCCCGCTTTGGGCAGCGATAGTAGAAGCCGGCGAAGCAGACTCGCCCGGCGCCGACTACTTCGTGAAGAAGCGCATCGACCAACTGATGCGCAAGGATCCGCTCGTCGACACCATCATCCTCGGTTGCACCCACTATCCGCTGCTCATGAGTTCGGTTGTGAAGAACGTTCCAGACGGAGTGCGCATAATGGCGCAGGGCACCTACGTAGCCAACTCGCTTGCCAACTACCTCAACCGTCATCCAGAGATGGAGCAAAAGCTCACAAAAGGCGGCACATGCCGCTATTTCACCACAGAAAGCGAAGAACGCTTCCGCGAAACAGCCCGCATCTTCCTACACGAAGACGTCAATGTCAATCATGTGAATATTGACAGCGAGAAGATGTAAGGGTTCTATTGGTGTTGATGGTGAGATGGTGAGGTGGTGATATAATGCATTATTAATATAACGAGAACGCATTCTAATAAACTCAAATCGGTCATTAGAAAATGACAAGCAGCTTTTTCTAATGACCGATTTGAGTTGAAGGAACTTTTCGACTTAAATGATAAAGTTTCATACGATCCTTCTATTTCCATTTTTTATAATTTAAGAGAGTCAGATCTATTAGGAAAAATAACAGTTACTGAAGACACTCCATTTTACAAGGATTCCCCTATATACGGATCTTTTTCTGACGAACAAGCAATCAAACTACACACTTTTCTGACGAATAAACAACCAAACCACACACTTTTTCTGACGAATAATCAATCAAACCACACACTTTTTCTGACGAATAAACAACCAAACTACACACTTTTTCTGACGAATAATCAATCAAACCACACACTTTTTCTGACGAATAAACACTAAAACCACACACTTTTTCTGACTTAACGCCCGTTACAAAGTGTGGCATTCGAGCATGAACTCGTCCGCAATATACAGATTGCCGTACAGATAGAGTCCGGTCTTGCGGTTATGAAGGTCGGCGCAGGTCTTGCTGCGGTAGAAGAGGTCGAGCGCACGGGCAGGCGAGATGTTCAGCCGTTTGGACAGCTCGTACGCCACACCGCCTATCTGATGACTAAGAATCATCTCCTGAATAGCCGGCGACTTGATTCTTTCTTCAAATTCTTTCTGATTCATAGAAGTGCAGGTATTTGTCAGTAAGCTCTTGGTTCAAGAGGCGTGATATAGACGGTCAACATGCTGTGCTCCTTTCCTTGTTATTGATATACTCCTCGACGTCCTCCAACACATACTCGCGGCTTTCGGTATGCAGCGTGTCATAGTTCTTGAGTATATAGTTCTCTATAGCACCCACTCTGCTCATTCTCTCATACACTTCGATGTACGGCTTGCCCGTCTTCCTGGCAAGACCCTCCACGCATGATGCGGCGAAGGCAAGCTTCAGCTCATCAAGCGGCAAGCGTATCTGCTTCTCAAGACGTCCATTCTCCATATTCTGTATATAATATTAATGTGGTATGTTTCTGCAAAAATAGCGATTTATATATGAATCTACAAATCTTTTACACTCAAAAAATCATGAATGCGTGTTTTGGTTAGCGTTTTAAAAACTTAAGTGTACAAATTATTGTCTGTTAGCATGTAATAAGTATTTCATAGTTTTCAGAATTGCCAAGTTAACCTTAAAACTGTTCTATAAATCTATTAATTTATACTACAAGATGAAAATATGTAAAGAAAATAGCATAAATCTTAACATTTTATTTGGCTTTTTGCTTTTTAATGAATTTTTTGTGTACATTTGCAAAATCAAGGTATGGTGGTTTACATAAAATCATCGCTATTGTTAATACGAAATTATTAAGTGTTACTAAAAATTATCAAGCATGGACCTAAATTTCGGCAGAACAATTTTAGCCTCTGCAATGACTCTTGTCATGCCAGGCTTTACAAGTGCACAGACTCTGCAAAGGCAGATGTTAGAAAAGTCGGAAACGACAGAAGTGTCAGTAAATGGAGTAGTTAAAAACTCCCCCCCCAACAAAGCGATCTAATGCTCTTGTTACAAATCCGCAGGGAACATACAAGGACTACGCTTTGAGTCTGTATATGTATGTAAACCAGCTCATGCCTGATTATGATGAATATGACTTGAAGAACAAGTTCGTGTTTGGCGATGATGGTCACACCATATGGATAAAGGACTTTTTTATGGGTAAGCAGACCGGTTGGGCTAAAGGCGAACTGAAGAACAATAAGATAACTATTGAAGCAGGCCAGTATGTTGGCGATTCTGGTAAAGACCAACTCTATCTTTTCCCGTTTACCATTGATGACAACAATAATGCTGTGCTTCTTGAGAGCGTTAATCTTGTGAAGAAGAACGGCGCATGGACAATGGAAGGTTCTGACGATGTATATTGGGGACTTTGGTTTTATACCTCAGATAAAAACGTGTCGTTAACCAGTGCCTATGGACATAAGCAATCGTTCCGCGAAGTGTCAATGCAACCCGTCACAGTGCCCGAGAGTGCTACCCACGAGCAATATCTTCTTTCGTTTACAGACGGATGGCGCAATGGTGAGGAGCGCAAAGTGGTTGATGTGGCGCGCAACGGCGACGAGATATACATCAGCGGTTTGTCGTTCGACTCGCGTAGCGATTATGCCAAGGGAACGGTAAATGGTAACGAGGCAGTCTTTGCTTCAGACCAAGCTTTAGCCGGCAACAATACCTATTGGCTCAAACTTACCGGAGCTGATGGTGTGATGTATGGTGCGAAGGAATCCTTCACCTTCACCATATCAAGTGCTGGAAACATGACATTGAAGGATGGTGTACTTTGCACTAAATATATGTTTGATGAAGGCAACTTCAATGTAGCTTCAAACGTGAAGCTTGTGAAGTATGCTGGTGATGTACCGGCTGTTCCTGCCAATCCTTATGCTTTGAAATATGTGTCGAGTGCGACATTAGGCAATCAGTTCACTTTTGTTATGCCTCATAAGGATGTTGACGGAAACGAACTCAATCCAGATAAACTTTTTTATCGCGTTTATATCGATGGAAAGCCTTATACTTTTAAGGCTTCAAAATACACGGCTTTGCCAGAAGACCTAAGTCTGGTACCTTTTAATTATTACGATGCTTACACCTTCAATGACATCTACCAGAATAAGTACAAACTTTTCTACCTCGATGAGGATAATTGGAATAAGCTTGAAATAGAGAGCGTTTATATTGTAGATGGTACAGAGAATGTATCAGTTGCAAAAGCCAGTGTTGTCAACCCTTCAAGTGGCATAAGCACTATTGGTGAAGGTTCGTTAGCTGTGAAGGTGGTATATACAAACCTGCTTGGTCAGCAGATTGTACGCCCGCAGGCAGGCAACGTATATATTAAGACTGTGACATACAAGAACGGAAAGAAGCATACATGCAAGATTGTTGCACAGTAGATAAACACATATATTATATTTTAAGGCAAACCCTATGTCTAATTAATAATTTTTTTATTATGAAAAAGGAAGCATCATTTTATCTGTTTCTGCTAGTAATGCTGGCGTTTGGCATTCAAACCAAAGCAGCCAACACTGTGCAGGTGGGAGAGATTGGCGGATGGTCGCAAAAAGTAGTTATGAGCTTAAGCTCCAGCCATTTTGAGACTATTTATCCTTCTGATTTACTTAGTGGCTTTGGAGGTCCGTGTGAAATCAGCGAGTTGGCTTTTCCGTACTATCAAAGCGGAGGAGGCTCGCATACCGGCGGTCACACTGGTAATGTAAAGATTTATCTTGCCAATACTACAGATGCTGAGGTAGCTACTGCTTTTACAGACATAAGCACTATGACATTGGTGTATGACGGTGCAAGCACATGGGAAGGTGGTTCTGAAGACGAGCCGCAGTGGAACAAATATACTCTATCTACACCTTTTAAATATACCGGACGCAACCTGCGCATTTTTATAGATAAGAATGCAGGCAACTATTCGGCTGTGTATTTCGGAGCGCAGACAAATCTCAATATTCCGTGTCTGTTTCAGGATGCTTGGACAAGCGATTGGAGCAACACAGAATATGTGAACAAGATGAGCCGTAATACAAATGTGATGCCCGTAACTAAATTTACGGTTACGCCTACAACAAGTGGCACAACGCTTGTAAGTAGTGTGTACAATTGGAAACTTGGCAACGCTACTATCGGTCAGACATATACACAGACTGTTACTGTTACGGGTCAGCGTCTTAATGGAGCGGTTACAATCACTCCGTCAAGTAAAGGTCTTGTTTCGGTGAGCGAAACAGAAATCAACCAGTATGCTGCACTTTATGGTAAGGATATCACTCTTTCTGTTACTCCGCAGGACGATCAGGAAACAGAAGACTATGTGACTATCAGCACAGATGGTGCAGACCCGATAAAGCTTAATGTGGTTTGGACACCTAAGTGGCCTCGTTCTGGTACATCGGTTCAGGTAGGAGAAGACAATTCAGCGCTTTCCGACTTTCGTATTCCTGCAAAGTTGAACAGCCTTTACAGCAAGAGCGAGATGATATATAAGGCCGACGACTTGAATCTCGGCAACAACTGTCAGATTTCAAAGATAGCGTTTGCATATGCTAAAGACAAGTGGAGCTCTTTGAAGCCAGAAATACCGGCAAATGTGAAGATCTATTTGCAGAATACCGAGGCAACAGAAGTTGGTTCGGCGATAACTGATGTCACAACAATGACAAAGGTATATGAAGGCAATGTTACGTATGTAGGTACTGGAACTCCTTCCGATCCTATATGGCTTGGTTTTGAATTTAATCAGCCGTTTGAATATACCGGCGGAGCACTCCGCGTGGTTTATGAGAACACAAACGAGATAGAAAAGACTTGTAGCTATTATTTCCGTGATGATTATAACAAGCACAGAAAAGCTCTTCTCGCTTACGGTTCAAGCGCAAATAGAATAGAAGCGTCTTATGACGGACAGGCTTTCCCGATAATGAAGGTATATTCAGAATCTTCAATCAAGGCTGATCCTGAAAAAGTGGAGGCAGGCGAAGTGGCTCTCTATACTCCGTATGAAAAGGAAATCACTCTTAATGTCTTAGGCGAACTGAATAATGGTATAACCGTCAGTGCTCCGACTACGAATGTCGTTAAGGTTAGCAAGACGACGTTCACAAATCAGGAAATCATTGATGCTAATGGTCAGGTAAAGTTCACCGTAACCATTACACCTGAAGAGACAACAACAAGCAAAGACCAGATTGTAATATCTTCACGCGGTCTCGACGATATCGTAATGCCAATCACTTGGACACCGATACTTGGCTACAAGGCGGCTGTACATACTATAGGTGAAATAAACGATATCTCAATGAAGGTGCCTCTCTTCAGCACATGGGAGTGCAGTGAAAGCGAGTTTGTATATAAGGCAAGCGACCTCAACCTTAAGAAGGGTGCTAACATTCGTCGTATTGAGTTCCCTATAGCTTTCAACAGCAACGCTGTTAGTGAAGATTTGACTGTTTCGCTTTCGAACACAACAGATGCCGAGGTAGGCGAAACGTTTACAGAAGATATGACTCAAGTTGCGAAGATAACTAAGGTTATTCCTGCAGGTGGTCAGGTAGAGGCTGCTGCTCCGTTCTACTATCTTACATTTGATATCAGAGACGGATTTGTATATGATGGTTCTAACCTGCGTCTCCGCATCAAGGGTGTCAGTGCAGAAACTTCTCAGGAATGGCACTTCTCAATCGATTCCAAGCGTAGAGGTGAACTCCCCGTACTTATTCGCTTTGCAGAAAAGGAAGCACAACTTGTAGGCTGCTCAGCAGAGACAAATTCATTGTATCGTACAAAGGCTGCCTTCCCCGTGATTCGCATTACGACAGAGGATAATAGCTCAGAGACAGAGACAACATTTGATACAGATAGCTATAGCTGGGTTAATGGCAACTCGGAAGTAGGAAAGGAATATACAAAGGTGGTGAAGATTTCTGCCAAGAACTTGAATGGTGATATTGCTATCAGCACACCTAACAACAAGGCTGTCACCATCGACAAGACTACTATTGCAAAGAATGCAGCTGAGGCTGGTACTGCAGAGTTTACAATAACTCTCAAGGCTACCGAACTTGGAGAGGGTGTAGCTAACTTCACTCTTACATCAGACGGTGCTGACGCTATCGAATTCCCGGTATATTGGAAGGGCGTGGAGCCTGATATCGAATCGGCTCAGGCTGGTACAATAAGCAATTGGTATCCGTACATGCCTCTTGATCTTGGTTCTCCGAGCAGTCATTCTGAGTTTGTTTATCGTGCAGCCGACCTCGGTCTTGACGGTATGAACAAATATATCAGTCGCATAGCATATCCTTACTATCAGTATGCTTTGCATGGCGATGCAGACCCGATGACAACAAAGGTTACTATCTACGTAGCAAACACTACAGACAACGATGTGCCTAACGATGATGAAGGTTTCACAGATGTAAGCACTATGACAAAGGTCTACGAGGGTGAGTATACATTTAAGGAAGGCAGTCAGAAGGCACCTCAGTATGCTACATTCGAGTTCGCAGAGAAGTTCCTCTACACTGGCAATAACCTGCGTGTTGTTTGCTTGCACGAGTGTGATGTAGAGAATACTTCCGACTTCAACAAGATTTTCTTTGCTCAGGATGCTGACAAGGCAAACAATCAGTACAGTCTTCTGACTGTTGGCGATATAGGCGATGTTCGTTACAGAACTGGTTCTTACTATCCAGTTGCTAAGTTCTTTGTCGAAGATGCACCGACAGTTCGTCTGAGCGAGAATAAGGTTGAATTCACGAAAACAGAGGTTGGAAATACATATACCAAGAATATTGCACTGACAGCTGCAAATCTTATTGGTGATATCATTGTAAGCGACCCTACTTCGAGTGACATAACCGTTGCTCCTACTGTTATCTCTAAGGAAATGGCAGAGAGCGGAAATGCAGTCATTACCGTAACGTTCAAGCCCACAACATCTTCTGTTGGTACAGATGCTGTAGAACTTTTCACCGAGGGTGGCGAAACAATCACTCTTCCTATTTCTTGGGATGTTGTATCAGGTATTGAAGATATCAATAGCACTACTCCGTACAATGTAGAGGTAATCGATCTCTCAGGACGTCATATCATGACGACAACAGTCTTAGGCGACCTTTATGAGGCTTTACGCGGCAAGATAGGCGAGGGCGTCTACTTGGTTAAGACTGGTAATAAGGTTTACAAATTGAACATTAAGAAATAAAAGTGTTTGTCTATAAATATTAGTTTGTAGACGAGTAAATATAAAGATAACGCATATCTTGTGAATGGCGAAGAATGCCAGTTGCTGGGTATGCGTTTCTTTTTCTCATAACAGAATTATGAAAAAGAATTTATTTAAAGTCATATCGCTAATAGCTTTTGCTATGCCTACGCTCCTATATGCAGTACCGGCTACACAAAAGTCATTGAAACTACGCCAACCGGATGGCACGTTTGTTAATATATATATGTATGGCGATGAACATAGTCATTATATAACTGACACGAAGGGTTATCCGGTAGAGAAATCGAAAGATGGATTCTATTGCTATATTGGTGCAGACGGATTGGTAACAGATGCTGTGCTTACTATGCAGGAAACAACAAGTCGCAAGTCTAAGGCTCGTGGTATAGATCAAGCAAAGCCTGCAGATGTGTTGAAGGCTTATCTTCAGAGGCGTCCTACAGCAAGTGAGCGTCGTTTTGCTACAAAACGCAAATCGGCAGTATTGGGCAAACGTAAAGTGCCGGTAATACTCGTTCAGTTCCCTGATGTTAGTTTAACTACGGGTACGAAGGAGCGCTTCAATGACATGATGAACAAAGAGGGCTATAATTATGATGGAGCAACGGGCAGCTGTGTTGACTATTTCAGAGATAACTCGGGTGGTCAATTCCAACCGCAATTTGATGTATTAGGACCAGTGACACTTGACCGTGAGAGCAGTTATTACGGACAAAACGACACTAATGGTAACGAGTCGTACCTTGGCTACATGATAAAAGAAGCTTGTAAGAAACTTGATGATGAGGTTGACTTTTCGCAGTACGATAACGATGGTGATGGTGAACTCGATTATGTATATGTCTACTATGCTGGAAAGGGTGAACACGATACCGGTGTCTCGTCGCTTATATGGCCTCAGTCATGGTATATGAGTTCAACAAATGCCGGTAAGTTTGAAGTTGACGGAGTTGTAGTAGACAAGTTCGCTACATCCAATGAGTTGCAAGGTAATGGAAAGTTTGTAGGTATAGGCATTTTTGTCCATGAGTTCAGTCATGTGCTTGGATTGCCAGACCTCTATGCCACGACTTACAATCAAAGTGCATTTACTCCCGGTGCATGGAGTGTACTCGCAAATGGACCTTACAACAACAATGGTCGAACTCCGCCAAACTATTCAGCATACGAGCGTAGCGAGTTAGGATGGCTCAACCTAAAAGAATTGGACAAGCCAGAAGATGTGAGGTTAGAACCTGTTAGCGAGAATCAAGGCTGCCGCATTTCTACCGACAAAAATAATGAGTATTACGTATTTGAAAACCGCCAAAAAGTGGGATGGGACAAGTATATTCCAGGTCATGGTATGTTGGTATGGCACATTGATTACAACGAGTCTCGTTGGACCAATAACCTTGTAAACACTAACGCTAATCACCAGTATGTTGATATTGTTGAGGCAGATGGCAAACTGGATGAAGCAACACGTGCAGGCGATTCGTTCCCAGGAACGTCACACGTCACATCATTTACAGATGATACCAATCCGTCAATGTGCAGTTGGTCGGGGGTACGACTTAACAAACCTATAACAGACATTGCAGAGAGTAGTGATGGTGTTATTACGTTCAGAGTAATGGGCGGACATCGCAATGTATGTGCTCCTACTGACATCAAGACTACGGAAGTTAAGCCTACCTCCTTCACTCTTGCATGGAAACCTTCAGACGATTGCGACTACCAGACAGTGAGCGTATATACTAAAGGTGACAACAATGATAAGGTGTATGTGGATGGTTATAAAGAAAAGCATATTGATTTTAAGGTAGGAACACTTGAAGTGAATGGACTGGAACCATCAACTACTTATTACATAGTGTTATCTTCGCTTACACAATATGAACAGAAGTCGTCAGATGAGTGGTCTGTAACAACTAATGACCCAACGTTCGATATGTTCAAAGTGGAGAATGCTGAGGCTACAGCTGTGACCAGTAACAGCTTCAAGGCTAACTGGAAGGCGCTTGAAAGGGCACAAAGCTATGAGCTCACTGTTAAGAAACGCACTATTGATACTACACCGTGTATGGATGTATGCGATTTCACAGGAAAGGTGCTGCCAGAAGGTTGGACGGGTAAAATGTCGTCTTACTTCAGTGCGACAGATTATTATGGTGCCTCAGCACCGTCTGTAAGTTTGGCTGCTACGGACCACTTTATAGAGACAAAAGAATATGGTAAGGTAACGGGTATCTCTTTGTGGATGTGTACAATGTCATATTCTTCGTTCAGTTCGCTCAGAATTTTAGGCAAGATAGGTAGCGAATGGATTGAATTGGAGAATATACCAATGCCACAAACCGCTGAAGGCGCAATAACTATAAATCTGCCTAAGGAGGGCGAAACTCTGCCTAAAGGTATGAAGGCTGTACGTTTCGAACTTGTTTCAACAGGCGATAAGGCAGGTCGTTTGTTGCTTGACGACATTGTGGTAAACAATACTGCTACAGATGTGGAGGAGATCTTTGCCAATTACGATCATAAGAATATTGGTAATGCTACAAGTTATAATGTTGAGGGTCTTGAGACTAACAAACTCTACCTGTTCACAGTGCGTGGTGTAGCAGACGATTTGAAGAGTATAGAGTCTGACGAGTGTCTTGTAGAGCTTGGCACAACTGGTGTGGAGAGTGTAAAGGCTGACGATACACTGGATATTAAGGATGGTGAGTTGGCAATTTCTACAAAAGTAGGTAGTCGTGTTGTTATTTCAACAGTTGATGGCATGATTGTTTGTTCTACTCTTGTTCCAGCAAACGGCAAATATTCTGTAGCGTTAGGTAATGGGCTTTACATTGTACGTATTGCAAACAAGGCCTATAAGGTTAAGCCGTAAAAAACATATGAATGTATGAAGAAAATGATATTGTCAACTTTGGCATTGGTGGCTTTTGCCGCCAATGCTCAAGATATTAAAGCACAGGCTATTGATGAGATATTTCAAGGTCATAATAATGTCTATGTAGATGCACCTGCTGCAAAGAAAGTAAAAAAGACAAAGGCAGACCATTTGTATTATACTAAACCAGCAGGAACTTACTATAGTGCAGCTCGTGATGTTGATGAAAATACAGGAGAGGTTTTAGAGTATCCGTATAGCTATCAGACTTATCTGGAGACGCGCCTTGTTGTGCCTGCCCTTGCGCCGGTGACGTTTGTAAATAGAAGCAGTAATGCAGAGTCAACAGAATGGCAGTGGAATGTTTTCAACTACGAAAGTCTGAAACAGTATGGATATATAACCCAAGACAACAGTCTGTCGCTGATGTTAGCTAACCGGCGTTCTACAGAGGAAATGTATGATTCGCCGATTCTATACAGTGGAGATAAAACATTCCTTTTTGGTGAGAAAAACTATAGTTCTTATATGGTTATCTCGCCAGTCATGCACTATCTTGGCCTTAACGATTATCAGGTGACGCATTTCTATGCATCAATGAACGATGGGACATACATGTTTGGCACGGGCAAGGTAAATGTATCAGCTACAGAAAGCTATCCATGTGAAGGAATGGTACAGTTCTTTGATCAACCAGCTTCACCGCTTTATATCGACCGCTTCAACATTGCAAGTTTGTCAAAGACAGACTTTTTCTCGGCAGAGCAGAAACTTACCCTCACTGTTTATAGTGCAGAAGTTAATGAGGCGGGTAATTGGACAATCGGCGATAAGGTGCTTTATACGGCTCAGGCAGGTAAGGAGAACGTCAATTACGAACAAAGTAAAAATGGAGTTAGCTATGGTTCTATAGACTTTTGTAACCGTAATGGCTCGCTCAAATTAATGCCAGTAACAATAGACCGACCGTTTTGTGTAGTTATAACAGGTTTTAATCAAGATGGTGTTGATATTGGTGTTCGTGGTTGTGACTTGTTGCAGGATGAGGCTTCTGATGATGTTTGCAGTACATGCGTGCTTGTAAATGATGGATCTAAACAACAAATGCTTACAAATTCTACATATAAGCTTGGTATGGCACTAACATTTCATGCGATCTTTGATAATATCATGGTTCTGAGTGAATCTAACGCTGATGCAGCATATAATGTTGTTCGTGTGAGCAATTCTGGTGCAAATCATTTTACAGAAGGTAAATCGGGGGCAGATGGTATGTCTACTGTACCAGTGTATACTGCTTGTCCTTGGAAAAATTCGAATAATAAAGCCAACTATTATTGGGATGTTGACCAGGATAATAGTTGGGTTAAAGGTGTCAGCATTGATGCTTCTGAATATGAAAATAAAGGTATTTATGGGCTCAAATTCTCTTGTGATCCTTTACCAAAAGACATAGCAGGGCGTACAGCAACTATATGGCTTAAAGGAAAAGGCATAACAGCGTCTACACCGATTATTTTATTGCAGGGCAATACTGATGTGACAAGTATAAGTGGCATCGAATGTAATGAAAATACTTTTGATAATAGTAAGATTTATAACCTTGCAGGACAACAAGTTGGTAGTGATTATAAAGGTATTGTTGTCAAGAATGGTAAGAAATATATACAGAAATAAAGATTGTTAAGCGGAGAATGTTTCTTGCTTTTGATTAATATAGCTCTGGCTTTGTGAAGTCAGAGCTATATACTTTTAGATACAAATGTATTCTTTGGTATTGTAAGGCTTTGAGCGATATTCTTTTTTACAGTTATCAATAGGCTGATGCGAACTTGCGAACGGCACAACCTTTATTCCAAATCGATCATTAGAAAAATCTTGTCATTTTCTAATGACCTATTTGGGTTTAATGATGGCAAATCATACTGCTTTTTATCCAATAAAAACGCTGTGTTGGATAAAAAAGCCGGTTTTTATCCAGTATAATGCAGTTTAGTGGATAAAACTGGTAAAAAATATTGGAGCAGTAAGCCTTACTTTACACATATCTTTATATTATATATGAGGGTTTGGCTTGGGTGCAGAAAAGCAGAAAGATATAGTTTTTTTGAAAAAATATTGAGAAATACTTGACATCGCCTGCGCAGAACAGTACCTTTGCAAACGTGATCCGGAACACAACACAAAAAGAAAAACACAGAGTATTAACCAAATCTAAAAAAAGAAAGGAAAACACATTATGGCAGTGAATTACAAGATCTATCAGAGCAAGGCTAACAACGCAAGCAAGGGACTCTACTACGCTCGTGCGGCTTACCGCGAGTCGGTGGGCTTGAAGAAGCTCGCGGAGATAATGCAGGCGAACTGTACCGTGAAGTATTCGGACATCCTCGCCGTGCTCACCGAGCTGGCGGAGGTGATGAAGACCGAGCTGCTCAACTCGAACAGCGTGAAGATTGAGGGTCTGGGCACCTTCCGCGTAACCCTGAAGTCTAAGGGCTGCGCGAACCTCAAGGAGTTCAAGCCGCAGAACCACATCATCGGCGCTCGTGTGCGCTTCGCACCGGAGGTGTACAAGGACATCGTGTCGGGCAAGCGCGTGAAGCCGATGCTCGCCGGCATGAAGGTGGCGGAGCTCGACGACTACAAGAGCGTGAAGCGCGCTGACGTGACTAAGGAGTAGCCTTATAACCATAGCGGAGACCATATCATACTGTGGTCTCCACTACTTTTTAACGTAATACCATCAAATACCATGAAAAGAATGAATAAACCCGTTGGCGGAATTAATTTAAGTTGATAAATATGAGTAAAAAGTTGCAC
>ENA-UOJH01000660-UOJH01000660.1-human-gut-metagenome-genome-assembly--contig:-C148-NODE-660-length-30641-cov-141.064245_pt1 | contig 30641 bp, 35 predicted proteins | sample MGYA00242345_ERZ723892 | MGnify/ENA metagenome assembly ERZ723892 | reverse complement strand
AAGCCCATTGGCAGAATTAAGTATGCACTAAATTAATTCCGCCAACAGGTTAAAACTTATTTTTCCAAAATACTGAAGAGGGCGAGACTCTAATATCCGCTGCAGAAAGGGCAACAGATAAATGGCAAGCAAAAGCACGATAGCCATCGAAAAATTCTTCACCTCGACACTGGCATTAACAGGAAATTTCCACCTTATTATAAGGAACAGGATAAATAAGATTTGCCCCCCCATCAGCTTCTTCGGGGTACTAACAGGCTGCTTATATAAGTAAGAGAACAAAAATCCCATCAAGATACCCAAATAAAAGATATCACCAATACCAAACAATACTAAGACTACCACAAGCGCTAATAGTTTGCACTTAGGAGACATATTATCTATACCCATACGCACAATTATCGCAATGTAAGTTCCAAAGAACACATATTTCATCATCCACAAAGGAGCATCCCAAAAATCAGGATTAACAGGGCTTAATAATAATGCCTTAATGAAACCAACGATACTAACAGGCCAAAAAGCTGTCTTCAATGTTTCTGAACCAGATAAATTACCTGCTTCAACATGATAATCGAATGCTCCAAGATGCCATGCTATAAACATCATAATAAACACGACACCAAAAGGAACAGCAAAGCGAAAATATCGATTAACTGCCATTTGAGACAAGAGAGCCATGTCATGAAACTTTCTTTCTACAGACAACCATGCAGTGAAACCACTGATGATAATAAAAAATGCCACAGCAAAGCCACCATCAATAAGCAAGGAAGCATAGGGGTTAGTACTCATCCATGACGGCATAGGAAAACCCATCAAATGATAATGGCAGAGAAACACCATTATAGCACCGATGCCTTTTAATCCGTTGAGATATTTGATTTTATTCATTGTTTTTTAATTCCTTCCTATTTTTAACAAAAGCTTTTCTACATTTGAACAAATCTTGTTTTCTAAGCAAGAGGTAAGTTTTATTCTTACTTTATCAGCCAAACAACATAAGACAAACATCAAGGAAACAAAGCCAAGAACGATTATCAACTGTATTACAGGGCTATAATTCCAACTTAAACATTGAGACAAACAAGAAGCTATCCATGGATAATATGCCTCGTAATCAGTTATTAAATAAACGGCAACTGCTGAGGTAGAAAAGAACAGGATGAAACCAGATAATTTCTGAGATACTTTTATTTTCAGGAATATACAGAACATACTCGCTGCCATTAACAGATTAAGAGGCGACGAATAATCATACCAGTTAAAGGCTTCAATTGGCTGTACCTTATACCTAACTGCACAACACAATAAAAACAAGATAACTGGCAAATGAACCTTCGCTTTAAACAAGTCTATATATCTACCTCCGAACCGCAGCCAACAACCTATCAAATATATATTGATGAAATTGAGAATATCATATCCATGATGATTGTATAAGGAATCGTGCATAAACCATCCTAAATATACATTAATAAAAGTAACAACAAACAATAATTTGTAGAATCCATATTTAGAAATGTGCTGCAGATAGCACTCTATCACAGGCGCAATCAATACCAACAAAAGATAAACTTTCATAAACCACCAGGGAGAACCGCTGAATGGCAAAACTTGCATCCAGTTAAAGCCAGTCCCTCCTATGACAGCAAGCAAGGCACCAAGAACAACTGCATAAAACATGACAAGCGAACTGGTCTTCACCACTCCCTTTAAAGAATGACGAATACCAAAATAACCTGTTATCAAAACAAACAAATTAACATGAAAGGTAATATATGGCATGATTCTAACTAAAAGTCCACCAAGCTGATTGGATTCTTTAGAAACTAATGGCAGGAAATGTCCATTAACATGCCATAAGCATATTAACATCATGGCAAATATACGAATCAATTCAATATTTAAATTTCTTTTTTCCTCCATTTTAATTATATTTATGTTGTATTACACCTTTTATTCTCACAAAGAAATCTCTTGTTCCTTGAGAGAAGCATAGGAATTCACCAAAAACAAAAATAGTAACTATTATAGCAACAACCAAACTATAGCCACCGAAAACAAAATAGCTTGAAAATCTATGAGGCAAAAAGAATGCAAACAGATAATCAAAGGCAATAACATCTATTACGATTACTATATATCTAAAAACAACCCTTCTGAAATATATCATTACTGAACTTTTCAATCCATCATGAAAAAGAAGAATTGGTTTCCATATACAAATAATAATTACCTGAGAAAGAATACTACCCAAGATAACACCTTCATAGCCTATCAAAAAGCCTAACCCCAAAGCTGCTGCAATATTGATTACACCCTCTACCATAGGTGCCCATATATCTCGAAATATTCCAAAACCACTTATATATTGATCTACAGTACTACGTGTTATGAATATGCTTTGGTCAATAATTAGAAGTATTAAAAGAAAATTTCCAAGTACATATTTCTCTCCCAACCACAAAGCGATAAAGGGATGAGAAAGGAAATAGACACAAATAAAGGCTATAGCAACCATGCAAAAACGAGAATCATACAACTCCCAAAAACGTCTTTCAATTTTTTCTTGGTCTCCTTCAGCTATTAAATTACCAATCGCAGCACCTACACTGCTATAAACCATACTGATGACATCTTTCAGTTTTCCAACTATCAATAGGTAATTGGCATAATATGCTACTACAGAAAGCGTTGAAAAAGCATACATGATAAATGGAGTTCCTTGCAGCAACAATACGGTTGTGATTCTATGAAAGAAAATTTGCTTTGTTTTTTTAATAACCTCTGGATATTCTTTAAACAAACTCTTTCCTTTACTTTCAACAGTCTTTAACCAAGGATATTCCTTTGATATAGTATGATTAAGCCACCAACAACTAAATAATGTAGAAAAGAGACTGGTTCCTACATAAAAGAGGAAAGGATTGGGTACTACTGGCAACAAAAATATCTGCAACAGCTTTAATGCCGCTCCCATACCTGTAGTAACTCTTGTTACCTTATACCCCTTCTGATCAGTATTAAGAACAATTTGTCGATAATTAACAAAATAGCCCAATAAGGAATTAAAAAGAAAGACTCCAAAAATAGCATAGGCATACCAAAGCGGTAATTCCATGCCTTTGAAGATCTTTGGAAAAAAACATAATAAAACCAAAGATCCTGCTATAACCATAAAGGCTATTTTTCTATATATCCAGCCTTGCAGGGTAACTATCCGATTGATTTCATTAAAATTTTTTGAAAATAATGGTTTATAAAGGAAATAGGTAACCGACATACCTATGCCTAATTCTGCTAAATTGAGAAAACTGAGAAGGTTTCCTACTGTCGATTCCAATCCTACAACTTCCGAACCAAGATAATCAAAAAAGACTTTTCTTGACCAGAAGCCAAGTATCATAAAAACTACATAATAGAAAAATGATACTTGGGCATTTTTAATACTTTTTGCTGTTCTGGATTCCGCCATTTTATCCTAAAAACTTTGATTAATTTTAATATTCAGACAAATCTTTACCGACTTTCATCTCACCTTTGAGTTTCTTCTCTATAATGCCATGCTTATACAAGGTTTGAATGAGAGAATTTGAATAATTATTGTATATAAGCAAGTACGGCCAGTTTTCTCCATCATTCTCAACATGAGGGACAATAATACTGACGTTATCAACCCCATTCTTTTTATCGGCCTCAACAACTTGTTTCAAAATATCGTAATTGACACGCTGAAGTGTATTTAATGTATAATTAAAAGGCACATCTGTATTAATACGCAAATCTGCAAATGTTGGAAGCGAACGATTTACCTGAGAAAAAAGAATCAATAACAAAACAGGCAATACGATTATACTCTTCTCCCAATAACGGGTTATTTTGACGATTCCTAAAACTGCCAAGACGATAATTGGGAAGAATACCGCAAAAAGAATATCGGGACGACTCGAATAGCTTGGAACAGATTTAGCTGAAACTAAAACAACATAAATTACAGTAATTACCGATGACAGCAATAATTGGATGGTGAATAAAGGCAAACGCTTTTCCTTTTTTAAAGCATATACACTAACAGCAAGTGCAAAGAGTGCAAGCAAGACAAAGAACACATTATATTTAACCGCCAATATTGAATGTATAGAAGTTACAAGTTGAGAGGTAAAACCCACAGTTTGAGCCTCTTTGGCAAGATAAGCAGCACGTGGCCCCATCAACTCCATCAAATTTACAAAGAGCCAGAAGCCAATGATACCAAAAAACCAAATGTTTTGCTTTACAAACGAAATATATTTCTTTGCTTTCTTTTTACCAAAGGGCATTGTTGTCAGAATCTGCGTACCTAAGAAGATAACAAGAATGTCTGAACAAAACAGATTAGAACAAATGGCAAGATATACAACTAATAAGAGCATACCCTTCTTTACAAAATTAAAGTCGTTACCATGCAACCAATCTTTTTTCAACAGACTCATAACCAACATTGCATTTACAACGTTAGGAATCAAGTAAAAATAATGACACGTAAGGTCATTACTATAGAAAAGATGAACATTAGCAGTATCTTGTGTCCGGAATATCAAGTAATGAAGCAACAAGAACAACAAAGACAGCATCATTGCCAATTTCTTTTCTACAGAAAATTTTTTATACAAAAGATGATAGAACATTCCTACATAGGAAGTAAGAAATATACTAATAACAAAAGAATGTAATATCGTTTGCGATAAAAAATAGTCATGACACAATGGATATATCAAAAAAGAAGCTAATTCTGACACCAAAGGCATTAAAAATTCTGGGAAAACTCTTGACGGATTCCATGCATGGATAGAAGGAAGAGCTATACGATTAGCTGACATAAACATCCAATCATCAGAATTGTATGGAATAAGAGGATGAATTACAATATAGTACAGTAGGAAGAACATAAATAATCCTACAAAGAATGCCACTGGCAGATAATTTTTTCTTTTCATTTTTACTTAACTTAATTTATTCCTGTTTATATTTAATCTTGTTTTTTATACTTTTTCTTCTATGAAATATCTTGGACGTTGCTTTACTTCTGTATATATTTTACCTATATAAAGTCCTGTTATGCCAACACCTGTCGTTATAATACCTCCTATAAACCATAATGACACCAACATAGAAGTCCAACCTTGTATTGTCTCACCTCTGAAATATTTTATCAAGGCGAAGAAAATCATCAAGACTGCTATAAAAGTCATAGTCAATCCCATAAAGGTAATAAACTTCAATGGTGCTACAGAAAAAGACGTAATTCCATCAATGCTGAAAGCTAACATCTTCTTTAATGGATACTTAGACTCTCCTGCCTCACGAGCCTTACGGTCGTAATACACAAAGCCTTCTCTAAATCCAAGCTCTCGAACGATGGCACGCAGGAACAGATTTCGCTCAGGATATTGCATCAAGGCCTTCAATGTACGATTGCTCATCATACGAAAATCCGCATGATTGTATATCACTTCCTTATCCGCCATCTGCATAATCTTATAAAAAGCCTGCGCTGTAAATCTTTTGAAGAAGGTATCTGTCTTGCGCTCCTTTCTTACACCATATATGATATCTTTCCCCTCCTTGAGTTGCTTTACCATATCAAGGATAACATTCTCATCATCTTGTAAATCAGCATCTATGCTAACCATTGCATCACAATGATCTATAGAAGCCTCCATACCTGCCCAAAGAGCATTTTGATGTCCACGGTTATGGGATAATTTGATACCACTAACAAAAGAATGTTTTTGGGCAGCTTCTTTTATCATCTCCCACGTATTGTCCTTACTTCCGTCATCAACCAAAAGGAGCATTGTGTCAACATTTGTTTCACGCTTGATTTTCTCGGCAAGATTACCAAGAACATCTATTGTCTTATGTAAGACCTCTTGCTCATTATAGCAAGGAATTACAATATTAATTTTCATAAAATAAACAATTAAGATTCTATAAAATGGATAAGTTAGTAAACAGTATCCAACAACTCCATATCAGAGGAAAAAGCATCTGGTTGATGCTGCAATAATTCCGTATAATTAGCAAATTTTTCAAAAGCCTCACTATCTGAACATTTCGAAAGTTCAAAAGCTTCAACAAATTTCTTTTGATGAGCTTTAATTATAGGTTCGTATATCATAATATTTTAAAACTATTTTCTAAATTCTTTAATTTTCTATTCTTCCTTCAACTCACAGACAAGCAGCTGTCCATGCTTTTCGGCTACAATATAGCCATCCAAGCCTTGAACTACCACCTTACTTTCATCGGCTACATGAACCACACAGTTCTTACATTCATACAATCGAATGTCTTTGCCTACTTTGGCATTGCCATTCTCATCTTGTGGAAGTAAGGTACGCAAGCTGCCCCAGCTACCTAAGTCGCTCCATCCAAACTCAGCTGGCAGCGTAAAGATATCCTTCGACTTCTCCATTACCGCATAGTCGATACTGATCTTCTCGCAGGTTGGGAAGAGTTTGCCAACGACCTCTTTCTCTTTATCGGTATAGAAAGAAGGAGCCATCTCATCCATGATGCTGGCGAGATTAGGTTGGAAAGCATGAATTGCCTTACTGATGGTATCGATATTCCAAACAAAGATTCCTGCATTCCAATAATAAATAATTACCAGCAGAAAGATATTGTTCTGCTGTCTCCTGGTTTGGCTTTTCCTTGAAAGCTTCCACCTTATAGATTTCATCTACGGTCGTTGGCTCTGCTGCAGCAATATAGCCGTAACCGGTCTCAGGACGGCTTGGCTTAATACCGATGGTTACTATGGCCTCCTTATCTGAAGTATAGCTCAATGCCTTGCTCAATACTCGCTGATACTCTGTGGTATTGATTACCAGAGCATCGGATGGTGTCACTACTATGTTTGCTTTCGGATGTTTCTTTTGTATCTTCCAGCAAGCATAGGCGATACAAGGTGCAGTATTGCGAGCCTCCGGCTCTGCTAATATGTTATCTACAGGCATGTCAGGGATTTGTTCCTTGACAATGCTGATATATTTCTCGTTTGTCACCACCCACATATTCTCTACAGGACAGATTGGCTTCAATCTATCTACTGTCAATTGAATAAGGGAACGTCCGACTCCCATCACATCAATGAACTGTTTTGGGTAGTCGGGTGTTGACATAGGCCAGAAACGGCTACCTACGCCGCCAGCCATTATAATGATTTGGGTGTCGTGCATAAATCTTGTTATTTTTACCTCTTAGTCTCCTTAAGGATCTTTTTCGAAAACCTACCCGTCCTTCCTTACCCTTAAGGAATGCTCCACCTCTCTTCTCGGTCTTCTTCAATAGTCTTTACGACCCCTTCGGTTCCCCTTGTTGGGGACAGAAACCTCAGGGAAGAAGAGGATGTAACTGCCCTCCGGTGCTCAGAACCGCTACGCTCTAAGGTTGGCGGACCATCAAAGGTCTGCGCCATATTGTGCGGGATGGGACCGCCTGGGGATAACGATACTATATGCCTAAGTTTGATGCTTTTTTACATAAGTCTGAGAAAAACAAAGACTGGTAATAAATATATTGTTATCTCCTCATTAACTTTGCTGCAAATTCAAAGAAATCTGCAACGGTCTTGAAATTATCAAACTGCTGGCAATACATACTGGCATAAGGTTCAGGGAACCTTTGTCGTATATCAGCCTTTATCATATTTGCCAAAACCTCCTTTGTGTAAGCTTTCAGCAATTCGTTGTATTGTTGTTCGGTCATAATATTATCTATTATTTCAACATCCTTGCTATATACATCGCCTCATTAACTACTATACACAACTACAAAGAACAGCATTTGGCAATACAGAAGCAAAGTATTCTTTGCTATTCTCTTGTTATTATCAGATGCTGGATTTGACATATTAAAAATTAGACAATCAATACTCAAATTATTGTATGGAAACAGCCCCTGTATCAATTGTTCTATTTGAACCATCTGCATAAAAAATATGCACCCTTGTCAGCTCCTTTGGAATACGCTTATAAACCTCAATGGGGAAAATGTGAACACTACCACAAAAACGACAATATCTCTTTAGCAAAACATTGAACTTATAGTATATTGGATTGTTTTCAAAAACTTTTTTAACAGCTTGTTTTCCCTCCTCTATACCTTCTTGAAGCTTATATGTTTGCGTTATCTTCTTTTTTTGCGTCACAGAAAGAGACAGCGAGCTATCAATATGACTTGTAACAACTGAGTCCAACTGACTCTTCAAAGAGGCAAGCTTTCCTGCTTCTAGCACAATGTTTGCACTCTCTTTGAATTCCGTTCCAGCCATTACCTTACACTCTTTTGTATATTCTAAGGAATACTCTTGCGTTTGCTCTGATGAAACTAAAGCTAACATTGTTTTCCACCCCTCCTCAAAAGTAAAGTTTTTATCCACCAATTCTACGGAACATATTGTATAACGATAAAACCAAGTTTGAGGCTTTAGAGGATTAAAAATATTCAACAATTGCTCTTCATTAGATTTTTTGACTATGCTAGCTTCGTATTGAGTGTAAGCTACCAAAACTTTTCCTGGAAGTTCGGATATATTTGATTTCTCCAAATAATCACTATATCCTAATTTAGCAGCCTTCATGATGTCTAAGCGATCTGCTTCTCCCGTCAAAAGCACAGCTTTGATATTTGTATTAATTTGATGTATCTTTTTAAACAAATCCGTTCCATTCATATCCGGCATACGCTCATCCAAGACAACCACTTTTACAGTACCCGTCCTAACAACCTCCAAAACTTTTTCAAGGTTTGAGTAAGCTTCTGTACGGAAACTGTATTTTGTAGCTATAAGTTCTGAAAAAGTCTGAGCAGCCGCCAAATCATCGTCTACAACCAGTACTTCTACATTTTTATTCATAATTAATGTTTTATTTGATTGGTATCTCAAAATATACCCTATTATTCTGCTTATAACACTTTAGTTTGCCTAATTTTCTTGTAGACAACAGATGCCTTACGGTATATAACCCAAGTCCATAATGTTCTGGTTTACTAGAATAACCATCTACTTCCATCTTATCTATGTCAACATCATCAACATAGGTATTAGATATTTTGACAACACCTTTGCTTTCTATAAGTTCTATGGTTGCGTTTTCAGAAGAAGCAGTTACCGCATTAGAAAGTATAGGAAGCAACAAAGACATCATGAAATAATTACTATAGGAAGGATATGAACTTTGAATGTTTGTGTTCAATACTAACTTTTTATGTTCTCGCTCCCTATATAATTCGAAAGTATCTTCAATCAACTCCCGCAATCCAAACTTATCATCACTTTTTGAGCAGAGATAGATTTCACGATAAGTTTCCAGAATGCCTTTACATATAGTAAGGCTCGTCTTAATTCTATCTATATAGTTAACGAGATTCTTATCAGCCTTCTTCTGGCTCAAGGTTTTACCTAAAAGCTCCACATTACCTTCTATACTTGCTAAAGGTGTTGCTATGAAATGGGTTATTTCTCGTATAAGCATTATGTTTGAATGAGCCGAATTATTTGCAGGCACTTTCATGTACGAAACATCCATGAGGGCATCAACCTTGGATGATAATTGTTGCAAGCACTCATACATTGTCCTGTCAAACTTAGGGGGTGTTTTTTTATCATCACTCACCACATTATGTATTCTAACACTATTGATTTCATTAAGCAAATAAGCTAAGTGAGCCTCTATCTTGTCATTTTGCTCTGCCAATCTCTCAGTAAGTTCTTCTATGCTTTTTCTCATTAAGACACTTCCAAATGAGTTTTCTACATTAACCGCTTGTGGTGAACTATTCTCTTTTGGTATCTCTACATAATTAATTTCCTTTCGTCTAAGCATTAATGCAAACAAAGCCAATATTACGGCAACAGGAAGCCATATAGAATAAAGAGATTCTGGCATCGTAAATGAAAAATGGCCCAAATAAGGCAAGTCGTGTTTTAGCCGCATATCTGTATGTGCAAACCACAAAGTTGCCAAAATTCCCAAAGTCAACAGTGTGCTTAACAGATAGTGAGGATTTCTCTTTACATGAAATATAAAAATTAAGAAAAGAGTTATTCCTATTATACCCTCAGCTATCCAAAAAGACAGACTTAGGGTATCTACGGGCAATACATTTCCTCCTACAACAGGTATCAATCCCAACAACAAAGCGGATAAAACCATTAAATAACTTGCATCACCAGCATCGTCATTCTCATCATTGAAAAAGGCGATATAAAAGATCATAGCTGGAGCTATAGCTATTATGCACACAAGAACAAACAATATCCAAAAATATATAGTATCTATCATTTTTCTTTATTTAATCTCAAAACTATAATAACTTGTCTATCCTTCCAAACTACTTAACATTTTCAACAAACTTTCAGCTTCGGATTTCACCAGCATTGAGATTTCAGGAAGAGTATTATTGTAATAAAAAACTTTACCTCTTGGCAAGTCCAAAATACCTATCTTAACCTCATCTGTATCCACGCTATATGCCTCGCGCATCAGTTCAAGCAAAACATCAGCTTCATTTTTACTTATCTTTTTATCACCACTGCTAAAGAACAACTTTATTGCATAAGCTTGTTCTCTATAGGTAAAACAAAGCTCAGGAGCTACATTGACTCGTAAATCTTTATGCTTCCAAAACTTTTTGCTAAGAATCAATTTCTCTAATTTTCTTTTTTTCCAAAATTTCTTTAAGCCACCTATTTTTTGAGAATAATTGGCTCTTTTATCTTCGGAAACCCGGTCTAAGACAACATCCAGTTCTTCTGCCTTTCCAGAATGATTCAAAACATACTTAATGTGATTACGTAACATTGCCCAATAATCTGTTCCTATAGTATAGTCAGAATGCAAATCTCTATAAATTGATTTAACTGCATTATAGCGATGCATACCAGTTTTTGTGATAAAATTACAAAACTGACTTAATGTTATTACTACATTTGCCATAACTACTTATTACTTTAATAATTATACACTCTCTTTATTAAATTCTACAAACATTACTGATTTTCCAATATTATCATCATGATAAAGATGAACATCTGTAGTCCTGAATTGGGGCAACCTTCTCTTCAAACTCTCGCTCGCTGAAGATCTCGAAGAAGTAGCCACAAGAGTCGCGGAAGAGGCGTGGCTCTATAATGAGAACACCTTCTATTTCAGTTTTTACTATATTCATCGTATTATTTTTTGTTCTTTTTATAAGAAGTTCTAAAATCATCCCGTCCTTCTTTACCATTAAAAAAGGCTTTTTTCTACCTCTCCGTCTCTCCTGCAAGGAGAACTCCACTTTCTCCCAAAGCCCCCTCTTCCTCAGGAAGCGGGGATGTAACCGCCCTCTGGTGCTCGGAACCGCTACGCTATAAGGTTGGCGGACCATCAAAGGTCTGCGCCAGATATATGACAGAAAGATTCGTTTTCACTATGTCGTTGACGGCATTATAGCATACAATCACTACAGAAATCTTTGGTTGTATCATTCTTTATACTTATTTTTATTTTCTTGCCATAATCTTCCTAATTGTAAAGCCATTTGCGCAACATTTACTTTAGGCTTATCTATCTTAGGTAATTCGACATTGTGATTATCTCCAACTATATCTTCAAGTATCTGAGATTTTGTCAGAATTACGATGTGAGAGAAATCGACATTTTGCCTTTGAAAAAAACGTTGAACTTCTATACGATTTTGCTCGGACTCAACAATAACATACTTCAAATCAGTGTACTCAAATAGAACACCATAAGTTCCTAATACGGAACTTCCATTGTTCTTGTTCTTATATTCTTCGTAATTGATATCATCTAGGAAATATGGATAATCACCAATTCCTTCAATAGTAGGTACCAAACGGATTTCCTTTTCGTCATAAAAACGATAATTCTCATAACGCTTTTTCAAAAGTGGTCCCTCAACAAACTTCATATACGAGAATGGATAAATCGCTTTTTCTATCAGGTCAACATTACCGCTATCGAATGCCTTCCCTAAATTATCGATTTGGTTTGTAAAGAACTCAGAATCTCTCAGACAATAGCACACAGGATTAAAGCCTTTCTCTACACCCCATTTGCGTGAAAAGCCAAGAGCATAATTACCATATGCCCATTTCCCTGCACCGAACTCAGACAAAGGCAAATCACAAAGACTTACCATTGGAAAGGCTATACCCTTCAAATGCTCGGATGCTAAAATATCTTCAAGACAATAAGAAAAATAAAGCTTCTTTGTTTTTAATATATTCATCAGACCTGGCTTTTTTGTCTGATGCCACAAAACATTTGAACTTAATCCCATAACAATTTCTATCCAAGTGTATATCACCAATACAGCGTCCCCACTATATTACAAGTAGTTACACCTATCAGTTTTTTGAAAAATGTTATTTTGTTCCTCATTGCAGTATCGCTCTGCACTTGTCGTCGCTCGAATGAGGAATTTTATAATTATAAACCTATGCTTGGCTTATGGCTAAACATTACAACACACAAAATGATTCTGCTTCCCTCCTTATTAATATTGAACAGAGTTACAATATATCTTTCACAAACGGCAGTATTACCTGCCCCAGTTTGAAGACTTCGGTACTATATAGTTTAAGTACTTGATTTTCTTCTTCATACGTTGCTTTAGCATTCTGAATTGCTGTTTCTATCCTAACAGGATGTTTTCTGCTGTCAAATCCACCCGGTATTTGAGCATCAACAAATTCCTTTATCGAAGAATACTTATCTACCTCATTTTTCACAGGCTTTTCACTAAACCTATGATAATAAAGCCATATCTCAAAACTAGGATTACTCTGAGACACATACCAGGTTTCATTATCCAATCCATCATTCTGACTCTTACAGAAATTTCGCAAATCTGTAATTTTACTTCCCCATGAATCCGTATCTATCACAAACCACACATTGTCATGTTGGCTTACATCCAAAGTGTATTTCGGACTTCCATCAGAATTTATTCCAAATTCTTCCTGTGCAGCTTCCATCAACTTCTCCGGATCTGTCTTTCCGTCCTTGCTTGGTATTGGAATGATATTCACGTTGGAAGACAAGCCACAGAAAAAACTGAAATAATCAAACTCTCTTTTGTTTCCTTCACAATAGATGTATATCTTGCGAGAATCACGCAATGGTTCCTGGCGCTCATAACGTCTTGACCTTATCAAATATTTATTCTTCATCCCAGTGCAATGTTTTAAGATCGTTCATAAATGGTATTCCACCATATCTACCATTCAGATATCCATTCTCTACATTAGCCGTAGAATGAACAGTGAAATCACTCAGAGAATATAATTGCGTTGCACCAGATAGGTTTTTCTGGGCAAACCAGATTTCATCTGTACGAAGAACATCCTGATCAAGAAGACAGGTCTCGTGAGTAGAGAATATCAGCTGACCATTCATCTTGTCATCCTTAGAAATTAAACGGATAAGTTCCTTTATGACAGAAGGATGAATACTACGTTCTATTTCGTCAATAACCACCACCTCGTTTTCCTTCAATATACTATGGAGCATCGGGATGTAATCCAATAGTCTCTTGGTACCATCAGACTCCATGCCTAAGCTAAATGGCACTTCATTTCCCTCACTATCCGCATGCGTCGTATTCAAAGTCTCTTCTATCACCTTTCCATCTTCCATCGTATAACTGACACGTTCTCCAAAATAAGGAGTCATTCTATCCAGGATAGCTCCGTCATTATGCTCCAAAGTCTCAAATATCTCCGCATTCTTCTCATTTCGCTCAATTTCCTTTTTCATTGGCAATATACCTTTTACACCAGTAGAAAATGTAGCCATCAATGTATTGCCAAACTTCAATAGCTTGGCATCTTCTCCAAAGACATGAGCTATAGGAAATAAGATTTCATCAGCATTAACAACTGTCAATGTTTGTCTGAACCAATTGAAAGCTATTTTTGTTTCAGGAAACTCTTTATCATACTTATCTTGTAGCATTGTGAGAAGGACATCCTTTCTTCCTAGGAATTTCTCTGCTAACATATCTACAAAGAGCTGAGCCTTTGGATCCTTGCTATAGCCATCATAGAAATGAAGTTTTTCCTTACCATTGTCAAATTCTCGCTCAAAGATAGCCCTATCTTCATCAGCAGACAACGTTTCAGACAAACCTTCATAGAGGACACCTGATCCTTCAAAAGAAATCGTGTAAAAATATGTATGCTCAGCTGCAAGAAACTCTACGGCAAGTGAAGAACATCTATCTACACATGTTTTATCCAACTTAAACTTCAAACTATCAACAATAGAAGGAATGCTGCCATTTAATACCAAATTCTGCAAAAGTCCTAAAGCCTTTATCATATTAGACTTGCCTGCACCATTTGCACCATATAAAGCAGCCATCTTAAGATAAGCTATCTTGCCGATATATCGCTTATGCATAGGATGCCTTTGACTCTTGTTGGTGAACATGTTAAATTCCACCTGATGGTTGAAAGAGTATAAATTATCTATGATAATACGTAAAATCATATTTTTTTAAAGCTTAAATAGTGAATATTCACTGCAAAGATAAGGATAAACATCCTAATAAGCAAAAAACACTGCTGTTGTCTATTAGGGAAGCGTTAATTTTTAACGCTTTTAACATCTTACAACTTAATATTTTGCCAAGTCAGTTTCTTTTGGTACGCAGATTGCACGGATAACACAGATTGTAGATCTATTCGTATATCACTAATACAGCGTCCCCACTATATTACAAGCAATGCCCCCAATCAACTTTATGAAAAAAATTGGTTCCCCGTTGCAGTATCGCTCTGCACTTGTGTCGTCACTCGAATGAGGAAAATTGCATTTGTTAACCTATACTTGGTTTATGGCTAAACATTTCTATTGTTTCTCCAAATTCTGCCAATACTTTACCAAGGTTAGGATTGTCATTTCTGATGATTACAGCGGCAACATTATCTATTCCATATTCATCTACCAAAGTAGATGTTACCATTGTAAAACGATTACGATATTTATATGTATCGAACCAATTCTTGAACAACCGCCCCCTCATCAACTGCTTGCCGTCACTTGTAGAATTTTTTCGACTCCCCTGCCCCCTCTTGCGAAGAGGGGGACCTTAACCCACTCCCAAGCCCTCGCCCTTTCCAAAAGGGCAAGGGATGTAACCACTCCTCCTCGTCGCTCTTAACCGCTGCGCTATGAGGTTGACGGACCATCAGAGGTCTCGTCAGGTGGTTGTGCGGGATGGGACCGCAGGGGTGAAGACTTGCTAAAACATTGGTTGCAAGGGATGGGACCGCCTTGCTGAAGGATGGGACCGCAGGGACACGTAAGGGGGCTTGCTGAAGAGAACGTATTACAGAAAGAGCTCTGTACGTTACTCTGAAGACGGTCTAAAATAGCTGCTTACACTTAGCTATATTTTTTATAGTTTCTATCTGAATGATGCAATAGGCTTCACCTGCTTACGAAGCCGCTTTCGTTGGTCATCGCAATAGGCTTCATTGACTATCGAAGCCGCCTTCGTTTGTGGCGTAAATATACCTATCAAAAAGACAGTCTATCATTTCGCACATTACGTAGGCTCTTGTTGTTGATGTCATAGTGATCGCCCACTACATACTCGCTGTGGTCTAACTCGTCAGTGATGTAAGAGGTGGTATAGATGAGTTGGTAGGAGTCCGTAGGGTATTTTTTCAACTTGTCTATCAGCGTATATTGGAATTTCTGCGCTCGCTCTTTCTCGATTCCCTTGTCCTCCATGTTGTCGGCAAAGATGAAGCGAGGGTAGCGCATCCAATCGATGTCCAAAGAGGCAAAAAAGAGGGAGAACCTTGCCACTAACTTCAAGAAGAAAGTGGAGGAGGCACTGTACTTGGCGAAACGGTCTTGGAGATAGACTATATTGTTGGAGAAATCCACCTGAAACTCGGAGGGGCTGGCTTCGGAGAAAGCTCTTTGACATTCTTGGTCGTGGTGCAGAAAATAGACACCATGCTCCTGCATTCTTTCCAACACCTTTGAACGGCGTTGGTCTTGACTCGCCATCTTGGCTTGAATCAGATTTTTGGTCTTGACAAGTTCTACTTCCAAGCCTTTTTGCTCTGCTACTTTTTGCTCGTATGTCGTTGCCAACTCCAACAAGGTATAAAATTGACTCAACTCACCCTTCAGCAAGCCTTTCTTATAGATAAGGTCTTCTATCACCTCTGCCATGCTGCTGCGTACATTTCCCAGCATCTCGTCAAGCACTTTCCGTGCCGTCTTGTATTGGGAGTGTAAGCTACGCAACTTTGACTTGAGATGCATCTTCTTTTCCTCGTCATTGCGGAGTATCAACTCCGATTCCTTGATTTGGAACGTCAGCTCTGAGATGAGACGTTTCGCCTGAGCTATGCCAGTCTTGTTCTCAATGGGCGATTTACAAAGGCGGCAAGTTCCATCCGGCACGTCCTCTGGCAATGGAGACAGACATTCGGGACAATACTCCAAGCGCAAACTACCCAATATCTCTCGGGTGTTGACGGAATGGTTCAATGCCAGTTTCTTCCTTTCCAACTCGGATATAAACATCGTGGAGTCCTCTATTTCATACTCCAACATGTCAAGCTCGTCTTCCACCGCCGCACACTCATGGTTCAAACGACGAACCTCTGCCTTTTGTCTGTCGGTCTCTGTTTTTTTCTGCTCTTTGATTTCCTCGCCTTGCCTCTTCTTGGTGATATCTTCGGATATTTTGCCTATCTCTTGGTTCTTGTATTCAATCAGTTGGCTGATATGCTCCACCGACCGCATCTCAGGCGATAAGGAGGATTCGAGGGAACGTAGGGAAGCCTTGGCATCGATAATGGCTACCTCCAACTCCTTCTGACGTAGCTTAGCTGCATAAAGGTCAGAATCGAAGATACCCATCAGCAGGTCTGCCACCGTCTCACGATTGGTCTGCTTGTCAAATGGGTCGTACAAAAACAACGAAGATGTAGGTGACTCTTGGTCGATGTACAGGAGTCGGAGCAACTGGTACATGGTGATGTTGTTGTCCCCCTGCACAATAGGCATATCCATTACCTCGAACAGTTCATTGCTGAAACTGCATCGGGTAGGCATGGTCTTGTAGCCAAAGGTATTCCATTCGCATGTATCAGCCAAGACCTCGGCCATCGATCCCCAATAGATGGTCATCCCTCGCTGTCCCAGGATTCTACCCTCTTTGTCTTTTTCTATAGGACGCGAGAGGGTGATGACCGCCTTACCAATGGCGACCTCCACCATCACCTTGGCACAGTTGCGCACCTCAGGCACAAAATGGGTATAGTCGCCTCCCAAAGCATAGAAGAGAAGTCTCATAACTGTGGATTTACCGCTACTGTTGGTTCCACGGATGATGTTGACTCCATGATGGAATTGCTCATCGTAAGCCACCTTGCCCGTCTCGGTAAGCACATAAAGTCGATTGACAAAGAAATTAGCAGCCATCGTATTTTGATTCTAAAAGTTTGGTTCGGTATTTCAATCCATAATTTCCATTGAGGGGTGTGGTGCGAAAACAATAGCACAGCCATGATATGATGTTGCTCTCTGCTGCTGGCATCATCTCCAACTGTGACAGTACTTGCTGCATCTTTCCGTAGTCTATGATCTTGACCCGATGCTCTAAAAGCAGAGAAGGACTTATCAGTCCATAGCTTGCCAAATGGCTGAGTGCTATCATCTGATAGGGTCGAAGACGCTCGAAGAGCCGGCGATCATTGGAGGATGTGTTATAGGGGTTCTCCTTTTTCTCAACGTACTGGGTCAGACGTTTTCTGAAGTTTTCCTCCGTCCGTTTAAAACGTATCTTATAGGTCTTGTAGGGAAAGAGAAGATAGAAATCGTAAATACGAAGACGGTCAACCTCGATGATTTCGCCTACTCCGAAATGACGAAGAATATTCAGCATGCGATAGATGCCATTAAAGGGGTCGAAAGCGGGATTATACATCATAGTCGGTCCAATTGATATGACAGTTGCCTGTCAGATAATATAGCATTCCAAAGATGTCGTCCTCGTTGTAACAGAGACAAGCATCTGCTGCTCCATTTTCGTTCAGTTCATTCATGATAGGAAGTATGACCTGCTCATAGACGGCCCGCTTGATATCGCTAAGGGGTGTCGCCTGCTCGATGAGGGGCATCACGTATGTATCGAAACAGCTGCATACCTTAGCAAACAGGTAGCTGTCGATGCGCTGGGCTGATTCATAATATTGAAATTTAGTTGATTTCTTGGCAAAATACTGTTTTAAGCGACGTGCCTGCTCAATGGCTTTCTCGGAGAATCCACCATCCTTCAGTTTCTGATCCAGACCTATGGTATGGGGAAGCTTGGTCTTGTAACGTCGAATGTCGTCGAACTTCTTCTTCAGTTTATTGTCTTTCTCAAATTCATCATTCAACTTGCGAAACCAACAGGCCAGACGACTTTCTGCTTTATCCTGATGGATGGTATTGAATATGGCCTGCTTTGCATTGGGACTGTAGTTGCCCACCTGCTGTATATGCACATCGTCAAAATGATTGCCTGTGCCAGGATCTCCATTGATATCTATTTCCATGATAATTAGTATTTAAGGGTCAGGGGGATATCAGTCTGCCAACAGGTCTCTCACCTTGGCGGCTATGGTACTGTCGGTTGGCTGTATGCCCAACTGATTGCGTACGGAATGTTCCTTGTCATGCTCCAAGGCTTTGGTCAACGTCGTGGCATTGTGCTCGTCTATGACATTCTCACTACACATTATATATATTATATTGGCAATGAGATTGCGATTGAAGGTGGTGTTCTTCTGCTTGCCAGGCTCATAGACGATGGCTTCCACCTCGGGTATGGCAAGAATGGAATGCCACAAGGTTTCGTAACGGTTCTTCCACTCCTTGCTAACGAAGGGCTTCAAATGAGCTACATAATCCATAATCTCAGCCTTGCGCTGTTCTCTCTCTGCTCCTTCCATAGCTTTGTCGACTGACGCTGCTGGCTTTTGTTTGTCACCGTAATTATTATTGATGACAGTCGTGGCATTGGGTACGTAGTTCTGTACTGTACCTATATGTATCTCCTGAAAGGTGTTGCCTGTACCAGGATTGCCTTTTATGTTGATGTCCATAATGCTTTCTTTTATTTGTTGTAAGATGTTGTATTTCAAGGTGAAAGAAAGAAGAAACTTTCATGCAACTTTCTTCCTTGCTTTCGGCTTTTGGATGTTGTACCTTTGCATCGCAGTTCAGAAATAAAGTTTAACTTCTGCCGGGCGTAATGACTGCTTGCGCAAATACCAAGTCCCATACCGGCGATGGGCAATCGAATGATTAACTATTCTGTATTCATGTTGCCTAACCCTGTAGACAAGACGGCTGCTCCTAAGGCTTATGCCAAAGCTCAGGCTAACGAGGTGATGACTTTCCGCAACTTTACGCAGCACATTGCTGACCATGGTGGTTATTCACGTGGTAAGGTGAAGGGTATCGTATCCGACATGTGTGCATGCTTGGTGGAGATGCTCTTGCAAGGCAAGAAGGTACAACTTGACGAGTTGGGCGATTTCTGGCTTTCACTCACCTGCGAAGGTGCAGAGAGCTGCGAGGCTTTTTCGGCTGACAACATCAAGGGAATCAACATCATCTTCTCTCCTGGTGTGGACTTCGAGAACCTCATCAACAAGGCTGAGTTTACCCCTGTGGCAAGCCGTGCCGCTCAGGCTGCTACCTTGAAGGCTGAAAAGTTGGGTGTCAAGACCGTCGATCTGGAGGCTGCCAAGAAGAAGAAACCAAGCTCTTCCGAAAATGGTGGCAACAATCCTTCAGGAGGCAACACTCCAACTGGCGGAAACACCCCTTCTGGTGGCAACACTCCTGCAGGCGGTGAGAACAGCGGAACAGAGGGAACCGAAGGCACCGGAGAAGGTGAATAATCCCGAATGAGGAATGCACTGCGCCCGAGTGCGATCGGGCGCAGGCACGAACTACACTATTTTAATTTTAAAATCAAATGCATATGAATAATCAAAATGAAAATTTCAACAATGGTTCCAAGAAGATTTCTTGGGTATCTATCATGAATGCTGTTGTACAGGCTATCATCGCTGCGCTGACTGCACTGGGCGTAAGCTCGTGCACAAGTGCTTTCTTTTAATGTTTTGCACCCACAAAGGTGTTGTCTTAATTTCTTTACTTCCTTAATTCATCAAAAAAATGATTCAAGAAAGATTTCCTTTATCGATTGGGGAGGAGCTGGTGCGTAATGAACGCACACTCCTCGCCAGAGTGGAGGACGGCAAACTGATGATGAATGCCGACTCCGTGAAGTTTTTGGTCTTGCACTGCTCGGCTACTCGATGCAACCAGGACTATAGTGTGGAACAACTTCGACGCGACCATAAGAGCCGTGGTTTCTATGATGTGGGCTACCACTTCTACATCCGCAAGGATGGTAGCATGACGCAACATCGATTCCTGCTCGAAGTGGGGGCGCATGCGAGACCTTTCAACCGTTGTTCTATCGGTATCTGCTACGAGGGTGGACTGAATGAGCATGCGCAGCCTTGTGATACTCGCACGCCTGAGCAGACGGAAAGAATCGTTGATGTGCTGTCTCGTCTTCACCGTCTGTTTCCGAAGGCGAAAATCGTGGGGCATCGTGATTTGCCCGGCACCACGCCTAAGGAATGTCCTTGCTTGGATGCTCACGCTCTGTTCGGCTGGATCGAAGAGCTGTAATCATGAATAATGAAACAAGGAATAGTAGAATTGTTTTGGTCGTTATGATCTTTCATCTCCTTCTCAAAAGCCTGGGCTGTCTTGTTGTGAAAAAACAAGTAGCCCCAGGGCATTCCTTCTATAGCTGGATCCGATTTGTTATCAGCCCCAGTAACGTGGATGCCCTTTGGTAAGTGTTTGCTTACGTCGGCTGTAGAAGGAGAATCCAAGCAATCCTGCGTCATATTCGCTTTCTACTTTATGTCTTTTGCTGCAACCATACATGATGGTTGCGGTAGCTTTGTCGCTTTTTTCATAATGTGCATCATCCGAATCGTATATATGAGTTTTTATTTGGCACGCAGCCTCTGCACATGTGTCTTTATTTTACATTTGTCACCCTTTCTTCTTAGGAAAGGGCGAAATTATTGCAAAAGTACAAATATTTTTTGGATTTCGTATCAAATCTTAGCATTTTCTGCTTACGATTCCCCAAAAATGACTTTAGCAAGTTCAGAAGTTATAGCCAACAGCCTTTGTGGGCTTGAAAATAAACATAAAACATTCCCACTATAGGCTTATGGCTTTAACTTCTATAATTTCGATATTTGCGAAAGTTGAGCACCTTATTATATATAATAGAAGGCAATATCATCGAGGAGGTCGTAAATTGGGGATTCGGGGAAGAGGTATATATTTTTAAAACATACACTTTACAGCTAAAGTGACAACTTACAACCTTTTTATCTCTAATCCCTTCTAAATATATCCCTGGTATATACCTTATCCTTGACATCATCCAGACAGGCATCATAGCGGTTGGCGATGATGGCATGGCTCTGTGCCTTGAATGCCTCCAAGTCATTGACAACTTTGCTGCCAAAGAAGGTGCTACCATCTTCGAGTGTTGGCTCATAGATGATGACCTCAGCACCCTTTGCCTTGATACGCTTCATGATGCCTTGAATAGCACTCTGGCGGAAGTTATCGGAATTGGATTTCATCGTCAGGCGATAGACACCGATGACGCATGAATTGACTTCGGCACCAAACTGGTTGTTCTCGGTATAGCTATACCAACCGGCTTTCTGTAATACAGCATCTGCTATATAGTCTTTACGGGTACGGTTACTCTCAACGATTGCCTCAATCAGATTTTCTGGAACATCGGCATAGTTTGCCAAGAGCTGCTTGGTATCCTTTGGCAAGCAATAGCCACCATAGCCGAAGCTTGGGTTGTTATAATGGGTACCGATACGTGGATCGAGACCTACTCCATCAATGATGGCCTTGGTATCGAGACCTTTTACTTCTGCATAGGTATCAAGTTCGTTGAAATAGCTTACTCGAAGGGCGAGATAGGTGTTGGCGAAGAGCTTCACTGCCTCGGCCTCCTTCATGCCCATGAAGAGTGTATCGATATTTTCCTTAATGGCACCTTCCTGCAAAAGGGCTGCAAATGTCTTGGCAGCTTCCTTCATCTCCTCGACATCTGTTACCTGCATGATTGCCTCGTTTTCCTCAGCAAACTCAGGGCGGTCGATAATCTTAGGATAGCCTACGATAATTCGACTTGGATAGAGATTGTCGTAGAGAGCTTTACTCTCACGAAGGAACTCTGGTGAGAAAAGGAGATTGAACTTCTTGACGCCCTTCTTGGCGTATTTTAAGTAGAGGCTACGGGTATAACCTACAGGGATGGTACTCTTAATAACCATCACTGCGTCTGGATTCACCTCCAACACCAGGTCAATCACTTCTTCGACATGGGTTGTATCGAAATAGTTCTTTACTGGGTCGTAGTTGGTTGGTGCTGCAATCACCACAAAGTCGGCATCGGCATAAGCAGATTTGCCATCAAGGGTTGCTGTCAGATTCAGTTTCTTCTCTGCCAGATACTTCTCAATGTAATCATCCTGGATTGGGGAAACTCTATTGTTGAGTTTCTCCACCTTTTCGGGGATTACATCTACTGCTGTAACGTGATGGTGCTGAGACAACAGGGTTGCTATACTCAGACCTACGTAGCCTGTTCCGGCTACTGCTACTTTTATATCTTTGAAATTATTCCTTGATTCTATGATTATGTTTAACTATGTCCTTCAGGATTAGGATTTATTCTGCCTTTATTCTACCGTTACACTCTTTGCCAGATTTCTGGGCATATCTACATTCAATCCCTTATCTACTGCCACATAATACGCAAGTATCTGCAGGGGAACGACGCTGAGAAGAGGGACTAAAGTATTGAGGGTCTGCGGTACTTCTATCACAGAATCGGCTATCGCCTTGACTTGTTTGTCGCCTTCGGTAACAATAGCCAGGATGCGTCCGTTGCGGGATTTTACTTCCTGCATATTGCTGATGATCTTCTCATACAACTGGTGATGTGTGGCAAGGAATACGATCGGCATATCGGTATCTACCAAGGCTATCGGGCCATGTTTCATCTCGGCTGCGGGATAGCCCTCGGCATGGATATAGCTGATTTCCTTTAGCTTCAAGGCTCCCTCTAATGCTACGGGATAGTTGAATCCTCGACCGAGATAGAGGAAATTATGTGCATAGGTGAACACTTTAGCCAGTCGGGAGATTGATGGCGTCTGCTCCAACACTTTCTCCATCTTGCCGGGTATCTCTGCCAACTCGGCGATGGTCTCTATATAGTCTTTTTCGGAAAGGGTGCCAAGCTCATGACCTAACGCCAAGGCAAAGAGGGTAAGGACGGTGACCTGACCTGTGAAGGCCTTGGTACTCGCTACGCCTATCTCGGGACCTACATGAATGTAGATGCCGGTATCTGTCTCTCGGGCGATGGATGAGCCTACGCCATTGACGATGCCGAAGATCAATGCTCCATGCTGCTTAGCAAGTTGAATGGCTGCCAGGGTATCGGCTGTCTCGCCACTCTGGCTTATGGCTATCACAACATCATCGGAATCGATGACGGGTTCGCCATAACGGAACTCGCTGGCATATTCTACTTCTACTCGCTTGCGACACATCTTCTCTATGAGCTGTTTACCGATGAGTCCGGCATGCCAACTGGTTCCGCATGCCACGATGATGATATGCTTGGCTGACATGAGTCGGTCTTTATAGTCTGTAAGGGCTGACAACACGATGTGGTTGTTGGATGGATTGTCCTTATCCGCAAACAGGCGACCACTCATACAGTCTTTCAGGCACTGGGGCTGGTCGTAGATCTCTTTCAGCATGAAATGGTCGAAGCCTCCCTTACTGAGTTTGGAGATGTCGAGGTCTACGGTCTTGATGTCATAATCGCATAACTTATGGTTGAGATTGATCATCTCTATATCCTTACCGATTCTGATTTCTGCTATCTGACCGTCTTCGAGATAGACTACCTGGTCGGTATATTCTACGATAGGAGTGGCATCACTGGCGATATAGAAGTCTTGCTTGTCGGCTCCTACTCCTACCACCAATGGACTTGACTGGCGGGCTGCCACAATGTGAGTGGGGTTCTTGCATTCGATGACTGCTATGGCATAGGCGCCCACAACATCATTCAGTGACTGGCAAACGGCTGACACCAAATCTTTGCCATTCTGTTGATAGTATGAGTCTATCAACTGTACCAGCACCTCGGTATCTGTTGTGCTCTTGAACTGATAACTGCGTGCTATGAGTTGTTCTTTCAGCACCTGGTAGTTCTCGATGATGCCATTATGTACCAAAGCCAGGTCACCACTCATACTGACATGGGGATGTGCATTTTCGGCTGATGGTTCGCCATGTGTTGCCCATCGGGGGTGGGCTATACCGATATGGCCTCCGCAGTCTTTGTCTGCTGCGAGTTCTTCCAAGTTTGCCACCTTGCCCTTTGTCTTATAGACATTGAGTTTGTCCTCTCCATTGACGAGTGCTACTCCGGCACTGTCATATCCTCTATATTCGAGTTTCTTCAGTCCTGCTATCAGGACTGGATATGCTTCATTTTGTCCTATATATCCTACTATTCCACACATAAATTTATGGTTATGTCGTTATATTCTGATTTGTATTTTTTGTGTTGTTTTTTTTCGAAAACCTACCCGTCCTTCCTTAACCTTAAGGGAGGGTCCACCGCTTTCCCCAAGCCCCTTTCCCCTCAGGGTACAGGGGATGTACCAACCGCCCTACTCGGTGCTCAAACCGCTTCGCTATAAGGTCGGCGGACCATCAGAGGTCTACGCCAAAGAGGTTGTGCGGGATGGGACCGCCTTAATATTTTCAAACCAAAAACGCCTTACTCGTTATTTTAGATAATACTGGATGTTTAATAATGACAGGACGACTCCTATGATTCTTGTGAAATAACACAGAATACCAATCCTTTAAAAAACTATCTACAAATAAATCAGGATTATATTGATAATCTGAAGTCCTCATTTTAGTCTCTTCATCAGATAGTATTTTTATCTGTTCATCAAACTCCTGAAGAGAACTGAACTTTTTGCAATACACATAAGGTTCATCATAATAATCTTTTATTGAATCCAAAGTCTCCAGCATGCCACGCTTATCTTCATAATAATGAAAATTATTGGCTATATGATAGTAGTTACCAATTTCCATCCCAAGTATAGAAGAAAAATACTCTTGCATAAAAGTGAAATTGAAAATGTTGACGGCACTTGCTCCCCAAAGCATATCGTTCGAGCGCATATAGACCGTTAAGTCTAACTTTCCAGTCATTCCATTACGCAAGAAATGGAGCAATCTTGTACACGGAATATCTTTGGTAACTTTCAAAACACCATCTACATCAAATTCATCTTTCATTGTATCATCAATATTGATGACTGCCCGACGAGTATTGATATCCTTACCAAAACAATCAGCAACATACTTAAACTGATCGACTATATGAGTTTCGGAGGATAACGAATTGGATATTTGATAATCTTGACGCTCTCCATCATAAGCTCGTAATCTTGGACCATATCCTGCTCTCATGTATTGACCATTATCTGAAAAATCCGCCATTCGAGATAGGTAATGCGTAATAAAACTCATGTCATTTCTTCCAGAAGCCAACCAAAGAGACTCTGCATAAGGCAAATATACATTCCATTTACGCTCAGGAATCGTAACAAGCCTAGCAGTAGGTTCCGTTATCTTAAACAAGAAAGGTTCTGGTAATTCATAACATTTCATCCCACGTGTTTCACGAGGAACGCCATATTTTAGCAATAGGTGAGATGATTTTACCAAGAAATCATTAATTCCTGTAAATTCAGCCGTAAACATAACTTATCTGTATTATTAATGTTCCATTTTGGTGGGAAAACATAATCTATTGACTCGTTTGCTGGTTTATATTTCTGTTTGATACGTTTATTTCCAACAAGCAAGTCTGGCATTTTTGCTCTCAAAAATTTATCCGTCTCACAGAAGCAGTTTTGCAAGTCAAGCAAAGTTGGCTCATGTCCTTTCAGAGGCTTAAAATCCGCAAATCCATATTTCTTTTGTAATTCTTTGAAATGCAGTTGGGTATATAATATTGCATCTTCATAGCTGGCGCCATGTGAGATAAAACATTTCTGTATTCCCCTGATAGCACCTATTCCTGCAACAACAAATGAATTTTCATCAAAATTTATATACGGAGAATAATTGAAATCAATAGCATATTGATATGCGAGGAATCCTCCCAGAAAAGAACAGTTTCTCAACAATTTATACACTTCCTCTAAAGATTGTGCTTGAAGTATCTTATCAACCACCCCCTCTCCAAGGAACTCTTTTTTTACCATCGTCAGCCATTTTTCATGCTTGGTAGGTAAATAATCGTATCGTCTATGAGAACCAGTCATCATATAAGCATTATTGAAGATTGGAGCATAAATCTGTCGTGCACTTAGCAAAAGACTTATTTCCTTCACATCAAAATGATTGATGGATATTTCTCCATAAGTTTGCTCAATATATTCCCATGTCTCTATCTTATTGAAGATTTTGAATACTAAAATACGAAGCAACATATCTTCTGGCGTATATGCTTCCACCTTATTATATATAATATGACGAAGAAGATATTGGCTCACCCTGTCACAAGCCCGATACACATTGGTGAATTTGTATTCCCGAAGGATTGGGTCTTTTGTAAGGACACACCTACCTTCACATCTTCGCCAGAACATATTCATTCGTTCCTGAATGAAATAGAAGTAATAGCGAAAGACTTCGTCGTTGGGGATAATGGGCTTATTTGATGCCATCATAACGCTCAAAAGAACTAAATTGGCGTGGAAAACCTATCAATTCATTTTTCGGATATTTTGAACACAGATATTTCCACAAGGCAATACAATCCTTTTCTTTTATTTTCTTTTGACCTATAAAACGATGCACGCAAACCTGATGACGTTTAGGTATTTCGACTGCATTTTTTCCAAAATAAAAAAAATCATAACTTATCAAAACATGATCCGTTGAACCTGTATCGCGTTTCAGATTATCTTCATTTACCACACCATTTTCAAAACTATGATGAGAATCTTCCTGCACCCAATCACCTTTATCATCATGATGGTAAATATTGTCTCCATATTTACACTTTAAAGACCCATTCATCACAGGACGCTTACATAAGAAACGAGAGTCATTCCAATATTGATCAAAAGTACAAACTTCTGATACTTTCATCATAAATACAAGCTTGTTTTCGTCATATTTACCAGAAAACCCAATAACGAAGTCACCTACTTGTGCACCTTTTCTAATAACTGGTTTACAAGCGGCTAAAGTCAGCACTCCATTGAAAGGATTTGGTGCAAAACCATAATCTCGTCTAACAACATAACTATATCCTTTTGCCATAACACTTTTTTTAACAAGTTGTTCTACTACTGTTACCATATTCCCTAATAGAACCATCAGCATTAGAAAACGAAGATTTACCATTTAGAGCTTCTATTATCGAATCTTTATTCCATCCAACAATAGCATCGGCAAATTCTTCTAAAGCTGGTGGTATATCTGAATCTTTTGCTCCTCTTACAAAAATACCAACAATCCGTTTCCCTTGTCTAGCAGCATTCCTGATTTCATAATCTACCCATTCACTATCGTGAGTTTTTGGACTGATTAAACAAACGCAAGTCTTAGCCCAAGATATTCTTGAGCGAAGCATTGTCTTTATATAATCAGGATTATTTGCACGATTAAATTTATCTGAAGTTACTGAGCTATTTTTAAACTGATAATTTGTACCTAAAAGTTCTTTCAAACCATTGATATGATTCTCATCTTCATGATAATGACTTACAAACATATGATTTTCATTTGACTGTGCCATAATACATAAATTTAGTCATTAATTCTTTTCAATATTGATATTATTGTATCCAAATGTTGATTAAGCGTTTTTGACTTATCATTTAGAGTTTCCATCTCATTCTCTGTCGGAGAAAACGAATCATCTCTAATTTTCATCTGTTGATTCCATAAGTCTGCTGCTTTATATTCAGTAGCTCCAACAGGTATCAGGAAATTACCATTTTTTTGGGAAATGTCATACTCTTCTTGCATACCACTCGAAAGAACAATATTACCAGATACTTTATCCTTTTTATTACCCATAACGAATATTGATATGCCAGTATCTTGAATCATTTCCTGCCGATATTGAGACCAAGCTGTACGTGAATCTAGTAATCCTTGAGGAAATGGCATTATCTTCATAAACTCATCAAAAGATTTATGTTCATTTCTTATTTGAAGAGTTGCCCCATTCAAGACTTCGTTTCCAAATCCAAGTCCATATCCATTTACTATTCTATAATTTAAATGAATGAGTTGAGCACTAAGGTTGCGTACAAATTCTTTCATGTCATTTTCTGAGTAATTACCAGCATATACTTCTGCGGCACCAGATATGAATACAGTACGTCTTAAATAGCGTTTTTTTATTTCTTGCAATATTTCAGTAATCTCCCCATAATCATCTATAAGAACTGTCTCTACCCCATAGTTTTTCAAATCCTCAACAAATAGTTCCTGTTCTTTCTTGTAATACTCAAAATCTTCTACATTATTATAAGCACCTCTTGATACCTTTTTCTGCACATAATAATGTCGCCGTTGATTATCACCATGTAACATTCTCGCATACTTAAGAACATAATGTAAGTTGGGATCATCAAAACTAAGACCAAGAAACAAAAATGTTTTGTTCATCAAATCATAACAAAAGCTATCTAAAAAGGCCTTATGAGTTTGCTGATAGTTTTCAAATTGGTCTCTCGTTAAAATAGTCAAGTCTGGATTATCAACATCGCCATGCATTTTATAAACAATAGCATCACTTTTATCTTTAGCTATTGCAAGACTACTTGGCAAAGACTTTACGTCATATACTTTGCAGGCATTATATAATGAAGTCTCTATTAATTTGTCAAAATTGGTAGTCCAATATGTTCTAATCGGTAAAGAAGCTAAAATTTCATGATTAACCAAAGGCTTTGCTGATATAGGAAAAGCATTTAGGATTGCATGGCTTAATTCTGACCTATTTCGCGTAGAATTAACATAATATTGAGCCAAATCTACCAAATTAGTATAATCGCGTATCTTTATGTCAAGTTCTTCTGCTACATCTTTCAGAAGTCCTTTCCAGTCAACGAAACCTGCTCCAACAGACATACCTGCTCCAGCAAATATCGCTGCCCTTCCTGTTTCAAGGGCACAACTATATTTCTTAATAAGAAGTTTCTTATCCATAATATAACACAATTAAAAATATATTTATTTTACAAGAAAATCATCTTGTTGGTGTTATAATGTAACCAGAAGCATCATTTTCGCTTTTAGAATAGGCGTTATCTATATAGGTATCAATATCTTTCAAAAACGTATCTTCGTCAACGAATGAAATATACGAACCAGTTAAACTGTTAATGCTTTTACATTTTTCACAATGATAAACCATAGGATCTTGATTTATACGATTTTTAGATATGATAGGATAAACAAATTCTTCATTATATCCAGAAACTTGATGTCCATCCTCTTTCTTTATCGTATATCTAAACCAATCATAACTACCATCAACTTTCATAATTACACCAACAACGCCATTACGTTGAGAGGTCCTATTTTTTCGAGGGATTTTCTTTAAACAATATTCTATCTCCCAGTCTATCCACTTACTTTCCTTCATATGAGGGGAAATAATGACAATCGTAACAGAGGTATCAAACATCATATCCCGAAGGTGTTTTTTGATGTTTTCTGTTGAAGTATCTGTCAAATCAGGTGAATCAGATGTTTCTCCCTGATAGTATGAAGCATCTTCGCCCATAGCTTTAATAATAGCATCTCGCAATTCTTGCGCTTCACTATATTTATAAGAAATAAATGTTTTATGAGCCATAATTTTAGTGTTTACTTATATTTGCTTATTTAAGCCCTTCTAAATATATCACTTGTATAAACCTTATCTTTTACATCATCTAAACAGGTATCATAGCGGTGGACGATGAAATGAACAGATAAGCCCAGGGCATTCCTTCTATAGCTGGATCCGATTTGTCATCAGCCCCAGTAACGTGGATGCCCTTTGGTAAGCGGTAACTTACGTCGGCTGTAGAAGGTGAATTCAAGCAATCCTGCGTCATATTCGCTTTCTACTTTATGTCTTTTGCTGCAACCATACATGATGGTTGCGGCAGCTTTGTCGTTTTTTTCATAATGTGCATCATCTGAATTGTATTTATGGGTTTTTATTTGGCACGTAGCCTATGCACATGACGTTTACTTTCGTCACACTTTTTTTGAAGAAAAGTGTGATTTTATTGCAAAAATACTAATTTAACCTGTTGGCGGAATTAATTTAGTGCATACTTAATTCTGCCAATGGGCTTG
>ENA-UOJH01000652-UOJH01000652.1-human-gut-metagenome-genome-assembly--contig:-C148-NODE-652-length-30981-cov-9.980890_pt1 | contig 30981 bp, 20 predicted proteins | sample MGYA00242345_ERZ723892 | MGnify/ENA metagenome assembly ERZ723892 | reverse complement strand
ACGATTCAAGTTTAGAATCAAAGTGTCGGTTTTTTGCTAGGCAGTTTATATTACGCTTACCCACATCTATAAGTATGTGTGTGATAATTTGTAATTAATTTCATAAGACAATTATACAATAAAAAAGGTCCGTTTTTCGGACCATAAACTGAATTAGTTTTATTTTGAATAGTTTTCTATAAAATCTATTTTAGTTTGATTGAATTTTGATACGTTTACAATGTAAGTAGCATCACTTGAATAAGTAATGTAGAAATCAAAAGCAATATCATCTAAACTAGTTGAAGTATCTAAGATGCCTAATGCAAGTGGCTTAGCGTTGCTTACACCTAAAATATTTTTACCAAAATCATAAGCAAGATCAGTGCGTGCTGTTTGAAAATAATTTTTTGAAGTTGAACCTACTCTATCAAAGCTAGAAATATATTTATAGAAACTCAAATGTGAAAAATAAGGATATAAATCTGTTAAAACTGTAGTTTCACTAACTCTATTTAAACATGATGAATCTAAATAAGGTTTATTTAATTCATCGTATTTAGGACTAAACGAATAAACACCAGCTTGGATGCTTCCTTTATTTTTCTTAAATGTAAGATATCCATTTCTAGTTAATTCTTTATTATATGTTGATTTATAATAAGCAAGATATTCATCTGAATAATCATCATAAATATAATCTGCAGTGAAATATTTTCTTCCTTTACTATATGTCTTTCCATTATCAACAAATTCACCTAAATCACTAGAATAATTATAAGTTTCCAAATTTTTAACAAGTTTTACTAAGTTTTGATCAGCAGCTTTAGCTTTTCCACCGTCTTTTTTATATTTAGCAATTTCAGGAAGAGTTAAAGAAGTATCATCAATTTTAGAAATTGTATGAGTAATATAACCATTAACTCCAAAATCCATATTAAAAATAAGGGTTCCGTTGTCATCAGTTACTTTATATTCTTCAATTAATCCAGATAAACCTGTTGTAGGAGTTAAAGAAGAAGCAGTTAAAAAAGCATTGATGTTAATTAAATCATTAGAAGCAAAAGTATATGTTAAATCTTTATAAGTAATAGTTTTTAAATTTATATTGTTATAAAAATTCTTTAAACCAGTACTTGAATCAAATATATCTTTTGTATCGTAACTTAATGTAGCATTAGGAATAACTTCTCCATTTTGAATTGAGTAAGAATAAATTCCATCCTCATCATTTGTAAATCCGATAGTCGTTTCTTTTTTATCTGAATCAATTAAAGTATATTGAAGCGTATCGCCTAAATAGACGTAACTTTCTTTATAAAATTCAGGATTTAGACTTGTCTTAAGATTAAAATCTATATCTAGTTTATAGTTTTTACTCTTCTTTAATTTTGCTAAATCATCTTTTAAAACTGTATCCTCTTTTACTTCAACATTTGGCTTATTTTTTTCACTATTTGAACATGAAAATAGTGAAAAAAGTAAAAAAGGAATGAGATTTGCAGGGTTTTTGATATTAAATTGCATAGAATGACCTCATTGTAACTTGAACAGTTATATCATCAAAATTTGGTAATTCGCCTTTAAATTCTTTCTTTTTATTTGATAAACAAATTGCTTTATATGTATCTACATATTTAGTCCCTTGACTTTGACCTGTGACAACTAAAGTTACACTTTCCATAACGTTATTGTTAATTTCAAATGTAAAGGCAAACGTATCATCAACTGTTTTATTGTAGATTCTTGTTGAAGTTGAAATAGTGAGATAATCACCATTTTTTTCACCTGAACTTATGATTTCAATTGTTGATAAACCTGTAGAATTTTTACCTAAATTATAAGTGTGATAATAATTCATAAGATCTCTAAATTCTGGGAAGAATAAAGGGTTAGCACCTGTATAAGCTCTTAAATCAGCACTTGGATTATCTTCATTTTGAATGCCGTTTTTAGTTAAGAATGCACAGCATGGAGTGATATATTTTTCAAATTTACCATATTTCTCTACGCCTGTATCGTTAGCAATTGTGTAGATTTCATATGGAGCTCCATCGCCATAAGGGATGTCGTTTCTATCAATTTTCTTAATTGAACCAGAATTAATTTGGATGTCATTTGAATAAGAAGTGATAGTACCTTTAAACTGAGCATCACCAAAAACTGTATATTTTGCATCAGCAATATCAAATGCATCGTGATATATAAATTCATAATTACACTCACTAATATCTTCCCCGTAAGCTAAAATGTTACGAGCAACTTCAAGACTCTTATCACTTGGAAGTGTACCATCTTTATAGTCTTTTAAATCAACAATTGTATGTGGTTTATTATAAATTTTATCTTCTCTAATCATTGAAAAATCATTTAATTTTCCATTAAATTCAGTTTTTTCACCATAATTTAAGTTAGATAATGTGTATTCAATGTAAGTTCTTGCTTCGGATTCATAATCACCACTTACTGCATCTTTAAATTGAACAAGTCTAATTCTAAGATGATCTAAATTTAAAGAAGTTGAATCAAAAGAGACTTCATATTCATATGTGAAAGCCATATAAGCTGAATCGCCTGGATAAGAAACTGACATAATATAAGTTTCTTTATTATCTTCTTCTTTAATACTTGTAAATGGTTCAGTATAACCATTTTCAGTTGGATATAAAGTCCCAACATTTAAAAACATGTTCGCAGTATCATCGAGTAATGTTAAATAATTGAAATAATCATTAATTGTTCTATATTTTGAAATTGCATAACAATTAACAAATTTTGAATCTTCATCAGGACCAATAAAATAATCATAAAGATAATGCCCATCATCAAAAATTTGTCCAGTTGCACTTGTTGTACTTACAACATTTGTATTTTCAACGCCTGTTAAAGCGTCACATTCAAGTTTATCTTCAATTACATTATTTGAATAAAGTTTATATTGATGTCTAGCTTCGTAATCGACTTTTGCTTTGCTATAATCGCCAGTAACAACATATTTTGATGAACTGATGTTGTCAAAATTGTAACTTCTATCAATAAAATCGAAAGAATTTACGTTATTTTTATCCAATCTATTTAATAATTGAGCAGCTCTTTCAAAAGTTTTATCTTTTATTAAAGGTTCTTCATTATTAGAAGTACAGCCTGATAAAAGAAGTGGCAATACTAATAAAATTAATTTATTCTTTTTCATTTTTGGTCTCCTAATTAAGCTACGTGAGTGAATGTATAGGTGTTCTTGCATTCTTCTTTGACGAGTTCACCTTCATCGTTCCATTTGTTAATGAGTTTTACATTTTCTATCTTCTTTGCATCTGAAGAAATTGATGCAACTGAACTTTCTAAAGGATATGCAACTCCACCAATTTTTTCACTAATCATAAAGTCTAAAAGTTCACTATCTGTTTTTGTAGTTTTAACGTTTGTGAATTTAATTGTTTTATCCTTATCATTGAAAACGGGTGTGAATGAATAAGTTATAAATTTGGTATCATCTCCTGTATAAATTTCACCATGTTCTTTATCTATAAATTTAATTTTACAATCACAGAAGAGATCAAATACAAGGATATTATCGTTATCAATATAACTTGAATTTTTAATAACTAAATCAGATAAAGTGGCTGATTCACTTGCAACGTCAAAACTTATAATTACTGAAATTGATGGATTAGAAACTACACTAGCTTTAACATCGACTTTTCCTTCAGCACTCGGAACAAAAGTATAAGTACCATTTGTTTCTTTAGTTATTGTTCCTTTATTATCAATAACTTCAACATTTATATCTTGTTTTGCATCACTTGGTTCAACATTAAATGTAATATTTGAAATTGCTTTTCCTTTTATTGCAGGGAAAGAACTTGTTACTGTTTTTCCTTCAATTTTTGCTTTAATTCCAGTAGCATCAGGAAGTTTTGTCATAACTGTAATTGTTTTTTCAACTCCTTTAGAAGAATAAAGCGTTAAAGTAGAAGAACCATCTTTTAAAACTTTAATTGATTTATTTCCTTCAAGAATTTGAACAACATCTGGATTTGATGATTCAACAATTGTTACATCATCAATGTCAGTTGTAGCAAAAACAGGTTTAGCATCGATAACATCTAATTTATAAGTTTCACCAACATTATAAAGTTTAACTTCATTATTCTTATTATTTAATAAGCGTGGTGTGTAGTCTTTAAAATATAAATTATTTGTATCAAAAACTTTTGTTGCTTCGCTAGTTAATTCACCAACTGTTTGAGTGTAAGAAATTTCATATGTAGCAATTTCATTAGCTGCATCCTTTGGCTTATTATTATCAAAATCAAAATCGCTATAATTAAAGACATTATCAACAACTTTAGCACTTACAATAAGCCCTTCATCATTAAAAGTATAAGTACCTGTGTTAACAAAAACTTCATTATTGTCGTTATTTTGATATGTTTTAACTTTTAAAACATTACCTTCAGTAGAAAATTCAGCATGCTTTAATCCATCACCACCAAAATAATAAGGTAAGCTCTTTCCTGGAACGAAATAATCATAAGGTAAAACTGTAATTTGAGCTTTAGCAATTTCGCTTAATCCAATTCTACTATTATGAATGTAATATTTTGATTGTTTAATCGCATCACTTGTTGTGATTACAGTTTCACCTGTTGTTCCTTCACTTATAATTTGCTTTTTAACAGGATCAGAAACGTGTGTTCCGTTTTCATATACATCAATTTTATAGAAAGCTTCATCGCTTCCATAACCTGTATAAAGAAATTCTTTATCGTTAGTTGAAACATCATCACCTATTGTATTATTAGTTGTTTTAATTCCACTCATATAGTATTTATTTTTATCTTTATGAACAGTGAGAGTGGATTTTTCACATATTGTATTTTTAATTCCGTTTTTAAAATAACTTGCTTTAAAACTAAATCCATAACCATTGATGCTTGATTTAGCTTCAACTTCGCTTGATTTATCAAATAAAGCACGAGCCTCATTTGAGTCACTTTCACCTTGAGTTAAGATTTTTACACTGACTTTTTTAGATGCGTTTGTACCTTTTAATTTAAATGTAATATCGAGTCTTGTAATGTCGCTAATTGGTTTTAAAGTTAATGCTTTTTCATCGAATTCACAAACGTTATTATTTGAGTATTCGGCTAAAATACCTTTGTTTTGCAAGGTTTTTGGTTCTATATCGAACTTTAACTCGTATGTTTTACCTACAATTAATTTATATAAAGTTGTAACACCTTCTGTAATTAAAGGAGTATCACTAGGGAAAGAAACATCAAATTTTGTGACTGTTTCACCTTTAACTGTGAATTCTAAAGTAGCTTTAACATCTTTAAAATTATTGCATGTAATTGTAACTGTTGCAGTTCCTTCGCCAATTGCAGTAACTTTACCTGTGACATCAACTTTAACAACTTTTTCATTACTTGATTCATAAGTTAATAAATCTTTTGTTTTGTTAGGCTCAAAAGTTGTAATGATTTTAGTTTCTTCACCAATTTCAAGCTCAGTTTTGCTAGCTGAACATGTAATTTTTGTTATTTTATCATCCTTATTTTCATTTTGGTTTTGATTATTGTTCGAGTTACCTGAGCAACTTACTAAACTAGAAAATATTAGTCCGCTTGCAAGTAAAATAATTCCTGTTTTCTTTTTCATTTATATTACCTCTATTTAACTGAATCTATATAATTTTCAATAAAATCAACATGTGTATTCCCAAAATTTGAGAACGTATATTCGATATATGTTGCTTTATTATTATAAGTTAAGAAGATGTAGAAACTAATTTCAACATCACTATTAATTGAACTATCGTTTATCGATAAACCTGTTCCAAATAAAGTAACACCTTCGCTTGTTGAAATGCCACTTGTATCAAAAGCACTAGCTAAAGATAAAACACCACTATCTGTTGAATAAAAATCACATGGGTAAGCATTATCAGTGTTTTCATTAAATGTTTTAATTACTTGATAATATGAGAAGAAATCTGGAGTAAGTGTTAAATCAAAAATAGATGTTGCTTTTGTATTGTATTTTGTGACCTCACTTACTTTATTTTCCTTAATTTGGTATGAATAAATACCATCTTTAAATGACTCTTTATCTTTAAATTCGATAAGACCTTCGTTATAGAAAGTCCCATTATCTGTATGTAATAAATTATCGCTATATTCTCTATAAAGATAATTATTATTAAAATATGTGTTTACATAAGTTGATGAATCTTCTTCGTAGTGCTCCGTGTAATTTCTATTAGCGAATAGATTTTGCACTTTTTTGAGCTTTGGATCCATGACTTTAGCGCCTTTATTAGAAGAGATATAGTCATTTACTCCACTAATTTCAGTTGAACCAACATTAGTAAATTCTAAACTTACTTTTCCAATTAATGATGATTCATAGCTATAAGTTACATCAACTGTAACTGCGTCTTTTTCAATAACTTTAGCTGCACAACTTACTGGAACGATACTTTCTAGATCATTATTAGAAGAAAACAAATCTGTAAACAAAGAAAATTGTTCAATTAAGCCATCATCTGTGATTTCATAATAATTTTCTCTATTTTTATAAAATTCACTAGGAAGATAATCGAGGTTTATGCTTCTTAAGGTAAAGAATGAATCTTGATAATATGCTGTGGTTTCATCATACGTATAACCAGGAACAACATTACCTTTATCATCTTTAGTAAAAGAATAAAATCCTTTTGAGTCGTTTATAAATCCATACTCAGTTTTATTTATATTATCTTTATAATATATAGCCTTATTTGTGACTGATTTTGTTGCATCATAATTAATAGACGTAACATAACTTTTGATTCTTACTGTATAGTTTTCACTATTTTTTATTGTCTTAAAAACACTTTTTAAAGTTGGTATAGTTTTATCAACAGTTGGATTATCAACTGAAGTATTACAAGCACTAAGCGTAATTAAAGAAAATAAAGATGCAATATAAAGAAATCTTTTTTTCATTAACCATTTCCTCCTTGACTAAAAAAATTATACTCTTTAAAGGACAAATAAAAACGATTTATTATTTAAAATCATTACTAAAGTATGAAAATCAATAACTATGTTACTTTTATAAATAAAATATAAATCCTTACATTTTCTTTACATTTATTTACATCCTTTTGGTATTTTGAAAGAAATATAATCCATAGAATATAAATGCAAGAAAAGAAGGAACAAAGATGAAAAAGAATTTATTGGGTTTAGGATTATGTTCATTGGTTATCTTAACTGGATGTAATGCTCAAAACGAAGGAAATGATGTAGAAGAATTTAAAGCTGTTGAACTTAAATCATGTGGTTCAACATCAGTTGATAAAGTTATTACTGCATTAGGCACTAAATTTAGTGATTTAACCGCAAATAAAGTAACTTTAAAGAAAGATCAACATGGTAGTGGTGATGCTGTCGCAGGTGTTACAAATGGTAAAAACAATGTTAAATATGATATTGGATTTTTATCAAGAGAAATTAAAGATGGAGAAAAAGCAAATTTAACTGACACAAATATAAACGGTAAAATGTGTAAAGATGCTGTCGTCCCAATTGTTAATAGCGATAACAAATATGAAGCAACAACAGCAGAAATGTTAAAGTCTTTATATAAAGGCGAAATTAAAACATGGAATGAAGTCGATAGTTCTTTAGAAACTAAGAACGTTAAACTTTACTCAAGAGAAGCAGGAAGTGGTACAAGAGAATGTTTCTTCGAAGGTATTGGTTATAGCGATGTAAAGGCTGAAGATAAATGGAATGAGGGAGTTACTGTTAGTAGTCAAGCATCAAACGGCGATATGATGAATGCTGTTAAAGATGATAAGAATGCTATTGGTTATTGTTCATTAGATTCCTTACAAACAGCTAGTGGAATTAAAGGACTTACATATGAAGGTGTTGTAGCAAGTGAAGCAACAGTCAATGATGGAACATATAAATTAAGTAGAAATTTCAATTATGTAATTAGAAGCGATTACGCAGAAGAAAATAAAAACTTAAAGATTGCTGTCAATGCATTCATCGACTTTATGAATACGAAAGAGGGTTTAATTGCTATTAAATCTGCTGGTGGCATTGTCAGCGGACTTGATACAGCAAAGAGTTGGTCTTCTGTTCAACAAGAAAAATATCCAGAATTAAGCGTAAAATAGATGGAACCTAATTCAAAATATAAACATAAACAGATTACTGATATAGTCATTAAAAACATTTTCAAAATTGTCGCAACAATATGCGGCAGTTTTGTAGTTTTTATAACAGGATATATTTTATATAAAGGAATTTATCCTTTTATTCATAACTATAGTCTTGATAGTAACATAGTTATAAAACAAGATTTTGGATTATTTTTTACTAATTCAAGATGGCTTTATGACGGAACTGGCGGAATGATTTTCTTATTATTAACCACTTTGTATACTACGTTATTAAGCCTTGTTATTAGTGTGCCAGCTTCAATTTTTACAGCATTATTTTTAGTTAGAATAGTTCCTAAAAAAATAAAAGGCGTTCTTAAAACAGCAATTGAATTACTTGCTTCTATCCCTAGCGTTATTTATGGCCTTTTTGGCGTGGGTGTAATTTGCCAGATAGTTAATTCTTTAGGTGTAGAAACATATGGTGGAAGATCTATCTTAAGTGCGTCAATTATTTTAGCTATTATGTCTATTCCAACAATTACAATGCTTTCTATTACTTCAATTGAAGCAGTGTATAAAAAAATGATAGATGCATCAATTGCTTTAGGAGCATCTAAGGCGCAAACAAATATGAAAATCGTGCTAAAATCGGCTCAAAGTGGAATTTTTGCAGGAATAATTTTAGGAATCGGTAGAGCTTTAGGTGAAGCAACAGCAGTTCAAATGGTCATCGGTAATAATAGTTTAGGCACAGGATTTTTAAATATTTTTAATCCAGGAAACACATTAACTAGCGCCATGCTTTCTGGCATTGGCGAAGCAAATGGCATTGGATATGATGTAAGATTCTCACTTGGGTTAGTATTGATTATCGTCATTTTAATAATCTCAACATTGCTTAATGTCGTTAAAAACAAGATGAACAGAATTGAAAAAGATGAATGCAAAATATCGAATTTTTAAAGAAAAAAATGAGCGATTTTGCATCCTTAATAATGGTATATTTCAATGAAGTTTGTAGAAGAAATAAAAAATAGATTTTTTAGAAAAAAAGAGAATCAAGATAAAGCGATTGGAACTCGAAAAATTAAAGATTTCGGAATTAATTTCACAACTCTAATTTCAGCATGTTTTGTTATAGGAATTCTTATTTGGATGATTGTTTACGTCTTTATGAACGGAACAAAATATTTATCGTTAGATTTTATTACTAGTGACTACTCTTCAACAGCTTATACAATTAGAACAAAAGATGATTTTTCTTTAGGCGAATTAAAATTCGACAATAAAGAAAATGCTAAATATTTCAGTACTAAATGGGGTGTTGGATTCGAAGACCAAAAGAAAAACGAAGAAAACGTTATTTATATTGTTTCTTTGGAGGAGAAATCACCATTTAATGACTTAGTTGATAGCAAAAATGAGCATGTTACTATTAATCAGTCTTGTTATTTAAGTTCACTTGCTTTGCTTGATAACTCTGGAGACTTAGTTGTGGTTAGTGGGAAAGATGGTGCTCAAAAATTAGTAGAAGAACTTGATAATTCTATAGCGATTTATGATGGCACACTTACAAAAAGCGGGCAAGGAATTAAAGGAAGTTTGTTAACAACATTTATATTAATCGGCTTTTCTTTGTTGTTCTCATTACCTTTAGGAATAGGAGGAGCAATTTATCTAGCAATTTATTCTAGAGATAATTTCTTAACAAGAGCAATCAGAACTTTAATTGATGTTACTAGTGGTATTCCTTCAATTATTTTTGGTTTAGCTGGGGCAATTATTTTTATTCCATTTACAAATTCGTTATTTCATACAACAGGCGGAAATATTTTTAGTGGATCATTAACGTTAGCGATTATGCTACTTCCAACGATTGTAAAAACAACTGAAGAATCGATAAATGTTATTCCAAGATCGCTTAAAGAAGCTTCTCTTGCTTTAGGAGCAAGTGAAACACAGACTGTTTTTAAAGTAATTATTCCTAATTCATTGCCTGGGATTTTAACAGCGACACTTTTATCGATAGGTAGAATTATTGGGGAAAGTGCTGCATTAATCTTCTCAATGGGCGCTATAATTGGTGACAACGTCAATCTATTAGGTGGAAATGCTTCACTTGCAGTTCACATTTGGGTTGCTCTTCAAGGAGAAACACCACAATATGGGAATGCATGTGCAATATCTATAATTATTTTAATTACAATGCTCATATTATCTTTAATCATTAAACTCATTTCGCGAAAATTAAATAAATTTAAAGGAGCTAATTAATATGGAAGATGTAATTTTTAGTTGTAAAGACGTAAATCTTTATTACGATAATAATAAAAAACATGCTTTAAAAAACATAAATTTAGATATTTATAGAAATAAAGTGACAGCTTTTATCGGACCTTCTGGGTGTGGAAAGTCTACCCTTCTTAGGTGTTTTGATAGAATGAATGATTTGATCGATGGCTGTAAAGTTACAGGCGAAATAAAATTAAATGGAGAAAATATAAAAGACATTAATTCCATTTATTTAAGAACTAAAGTCGGAATGGTTTTTCAACAACCTAATCCATTTCCTATGTCTATAAAGAATAACATAACTTATGGACCACGTTGTCAAGGTGAGAACAATAAAGAAAAACTTAACGAAATTGTAAAAGAATCTCTCTGTGATGCCGCTCTTTATGATGAAGTTAAAGATGAATTAAATAAAAGTGGCTTAGCTTTAAGCGGTGGCCAACAACAAAGACTTTGTATCGCTAGAACAATTGCTATGTATCCAGAAGTTATTTTAATGGATGAACCTACAAGTGCATTAGATCCAATTGCTACTTTAAAAATTGAAGAACTTATAAAGGAATTAAAGAAAAAATATACGATTATAATCGTAACTCATAACATGCAACAAGCAGCTAGAATTAGCGATTATACAGCCTTCTTTATGCTTGGAGAAATTGTCGAATACAATAAAACAGATGAGTTTTTCGCTCATCCAAAAGATAAAAGAAGTGAAGATTATATTACCGGGAGATTCGGATGATGGAAATGGATGAAAAAATAAATAAAATAACTGAAGACATGCTTACTATGTTTGAAATTACTATTAATTTCTTAAAAGAAGCAAGTAATGTCTATTTAAATAATATGGTTGTAAATGTTCCAAAAATTAATGATGATGAAATAGATAGGCTTGAAAGAAACATTGAAGAAGAATGCCTTCTTATAATTTTAAAGGAAAGACCATTCGCAAGTGATTTAAGAAAAGTGTCAGGCATATTTAAAATGGTCGAAGATGTCGAAAGACTTGGAGATCATGCTGAAGATCTCGTTTGGACGACAACAAATTTACTTAAATATAACGAAAATACAAAAATAACAACATTAAAAAATATGATAAAAGTTGCTTTAGGTATGGTTGAGGATAGCTACAAAGCATTTGCAACCAATGATGATACTTTAGCTAAAAGTGTTATTTTAAAAGATGATATTGTTGATTCTTTGTATTTAGAAGTGCTTAAAGAACTTCCAATCAAAAAAGATGGAAATAACCTAAAAGATGATTTCATTATTTACGCTACTTTATTGACTAAATATATAGAAAGAATAGCTGACCATGCATCAAACATTGCTGAGTGGGTTGTCTATATTAAAAGTGGCTACTATAAAGATGAAGTGATAATATAAAAACATGGAAAAATATTTAATTTATTCTTTAGAAGATGATGCAAATATTTCTCATATTATTCAACTTGCTTTGTCGAGCCAAGGATATGAAGTGAAATGTTTTCTTAAACCTAGTGATTTTGTAAAAGAATTTCAAATAAAAAAACCTAATATGGTTTTACTTGACCTTATGCTTCCTGAAATGAGTGGTGAGGAAATTTTAAAAGAAATTCGTGCTAGTTCTGCTAATGATGATATTCAAGTCATTGTTATAAGCGCTAAAACCTTACTTGTAGATAAGGTAGATAATTTAAATTTAGGTGCCGACGATTACATTACAAAACCTTTTGATGTATTAGAATTAATCGGTAGAGTTAATACAAAGAGTCGTAGATATTTTACGAAGATAAAAACCACAATTAGAGGTCTATCATTTAATTTAGATAAACAAACTATAATGAAAGATGGTGAGAATATTCATTTCACAAAAGGTGAAAAAGCTATACTTTTTGAACTTTATAAACATTTAAATGATGTTGTTAATAGAGAAGAATTATTCGTAGCTCTTTGGGGCAACGATTACAGCTACGAAACAAGAATTTTAGATATTCATATAAAAGAGATAAGAAGAAAACTGGGTGAAGATTCTGACTTGATTGAAACAGTTTATGGGGTTGGTTATAAACTAAAAAATGAGTAAAAAGTCTGTAATTATCGATTGTTTTATTGTTTTTTTAATGTCTATTGCAATACTTTTTGCTTCTTTTTTTATTACATCTTATGTAGGGAAACGCACAGCTGTTATGAATTTAAGATATTATTCAAACCTCGTAACGATGACTTTTAAAACGGAAGCAGACGCAGATGAAACTGTATTAAAGTTTAAAGACAATAAGGATTTAAGAATATCTGTTTTTAAGAAAGATGGTGAGGTAGTCCTTGAAATTAATAACGAGGACAAGCCTGCAGCAATTGAAGACAGAAAACAAGAATTAGAAGATAATGTTAATAAATTTTATTACAAGGAATCGAGAACATTATCATGCTCGGTATTGTATTTTGTTGAAGAAACGGATGATTATTATATTCGTGTTGGAATACCTAGAAGTGATATCGAAAATGTTTCTTTAAGCGTTGTTACATATGGGTCAATTATTGTTGTAATCATTAATTCAATTTATTTTATTGTTAAATCTTTTTCTTATAAAAAGCACATAGATTCTTTAAAAAGACAAGTTAAAAAATTAGAAGATATTGCTTGTATTGATACAAGAATCGATAACGATGATGGTGTAAAGATTATTGAAAGCGCCTTGAATTTATCAAGTACAGTTATCGAACAACAAATTAATGATTTAAAAGAAGAAAAGCTTAAAATTGATTACATATTGGATTCAATTGGGGAAGGATTGGTGTTTTTTGATAAATGTCAAAACATTATCCTTGTAAATAAATATGCTTTGAATGTATTAAGGCTACAAAAAAACGATGTAATAAATAGAAACTATAAATTTTTATTACTAGGCGAGCAATTTACTGAAGCAATCGAAAACCTTGATAAAGAAACGAGCATAAGCATTGATTTGAAATTAAATGGAAGAATTTATGAATTTTTATTATCGAAAGTTTCTACTAAATGGGTTAATAGTGATATAAAAGATGGTATAGGTTTATTGATAATAGATGTAACTGATTCAAGAATGAATGAAAAAATGAAAAAAGAGTTTTTCCAAAATGCATCACATGAATTAAAAACACCTCTAACAACGATAATTGGCTATCAAGAACTTTTAAGAAATAATTTAATTAATGATAAAGAAGAAATAAAGAATGCTGAAGATTCAATTGTAAAAGAAGCAAAGAGGATGAAGTCAGTTATTGATGATATGATGTCTTTATCGACACTTGAACTTAAAAATAATGAAAACTTAAAGAAAGAAATTAATGCAAAAAAAGAAATCGAAGAGATAGTCAATTCGTTATCCTTACTTGCAAAAGAAAAGAATGTAGACATAGTCTTAAATCTTGAAGATGTAATGTTAAATATGATTCCTGAGGATTATGATCGACTTGTAAGAAATTTAATAACCAATGCAATTAAATATAATAAAGTTAATGGTCATGTTTTTGTAACTTTGACTAAAGACTATTTAAAAGTTAAGGATACAGGAATTGGAATCGAAACTAAAAATATTAATAGAATATTCGAAAGATTTTATCGAGTCGATAAAAGTAGAAGTAGAAATGATGGTGGAACTGGACTAGGGCTTGCAATTGTTAAACATATTTGTTTGAACTACGCTTTTAAAATTGAAGTAAATTCTAAAATAATGGATGGTAGTGAATTTGTTGTCTATTTTAATAACAAAAATTAAAAAAGTAAATCTTTTAAAAATAAACGCATGATAAGAGACAATTTACTTAATAAATTTAGATTTTAGGAATGAGTTAATCTTTGTTCTTTATGATCGTTGTAGGCTTTATTTTCATGAGTTTAATTAATGTTATAAGACTTGTTATTAAAGAAAATGCCAATAAAGATGTAGCAATAAATACATAAATTGAAGGTGTAAATTTTACAATATTATGAAGAATTGCATCATAGTTAAAAGGAGATAATTTACCATACGAAGAGAGAAGCGCCTTCGTGGAAGCTTTTGCTAAAGCATAATACATGAAGGCGTATAGAATGCTCGTAGAAATTGAAAATAATATAATTTTAATAGTTAGTTCGTAACAAATATCTCTATTTCTTACTCCTAGAGACTTTATTATTCCAATATTATATTTTTCTGAATTAACTAAATCGAATAAATAATAAATTAAAATAGAGCAAACAGTTATTAAAGAAACATATTTAAAAATTGCAAAAATTGTAGAAAATCTTGCAACACCTTTTGTGACATTAATGATTGGCCTATAAAGGAAGGAAGCAAAAGTAAACGAGCAATCTTCTAAAATAGTTTTAACATTATTAATTTGTGAAACATCTTCAACATAAATAGTAGTAGGGAAGAAATCATTTTCGCGTAATGCATTATAATTGTTTTTGCTTAAATATATGACGGCAGTAGATTTCTTTTAATTAATGGTTCTAGTCTTTTTATAAAGCGAACTTAGTGTCACTTTATTAAATTTTTTCGATAATAAAACATTTGCATTACATGCTATGTCACCCTGGATTGAATTTTTAATTTCTAAATTAAAAGATCCTTCTTTATTTATTTGATTTTGTAAATCATTTGAATCAGTATAGGAAGAAGAAAAATAGTTTCCGATTGAATCAGCAACTACAACCTCGTCATCTTTAATGTTTTCATCAAAAGAGATAGATTTACAATTTAAATCGAAATTGCTTTTTGAAGATGAAAAGCTGATGTTATAACCTATTTTTATATAGTAAGTATCAACATCTACTTTATAGTTTTCAACAAAACCTTCATCAAATGCGTATGTTGGTGCATAAACATTAAGCATCCTATCCAAAATTTTGATGTTATTTGAATTAACTGAGATTTTTTTATTTTTATTATTTAAAAGCTCATTCATCAAAGGCTCGCACTCTTGTCTATAATTTGTTTGAATAATGCCGTTTACGTAGCCGTGATATTTAGAATTAAAATTAGTAAAAAAGCGATTGTAATTAGTCACTTTACCAAGAAGTTTTTCATTATATAAATAGGAATCAGCAATAAAGTCTGTGACATAAATGCTTTTATCATCTGACCTTTTACCTTTTGGGTTTTCAATGATATTTAAAGTGCTTGAATTTGTTTCAAGAAGCGAAAGTAAATACTCTTTATTTGTTACTACGAGATTATTAGCAGATTTAGGATAGAACTTATTGAAATTAAGTGAATCGTATGCAACATTTGATAAGGAGTTTGCATCATAGGAATACGATACGCATGGAAAGTAATATTTGTATTTTTTATAATAGCTACCTCTATAAACATTTTCTAATTTAGAAAAATCTTCATCCATTATTTTATTGTAAAAATAAAAAGAAAGAGCGCCTTCATCATCAATTACACTTTTTTGAAGTACTTGTATTTTTTTATCAGCTGAATAATTTTCGCTTATATAAGGATCAACAGAAAAAGAAGATAAACTTATACAGATTGAATATAAAGCTAAAACGATAGAAGTGATGAAGGAAAACACTATATTTTTCGTTTGATTTCTATTAAAAAGTTTGGCAATTGTTTTATGACAATGGCATCTTGATTTTAAGTTTCTTTCGACACTTTCAGGTCTAATATTTGAGTTATCCGTATCTATAAAATTAATGTAGTTAGAGCATAATCCTTTAATTTTATCCTCTTTTAGCAAGGTATTTACTTTATTTATTTCATTTTGATCAGTGTAAATTGAAGAACTTACTAGATAATATCCTTTAGGTTTGTTACTACGATCAAGTGATTTATCTTCAATAATTTTTCCATTATTTAATCTAATGATTCTATCAGCGTATTGATAAGCATTTTCTTCATTATGAGATACGATTAAAACAAGTCGTTTCTTACTCATTTGCTTTAAAATTTTTAGAACTTTTTCTGTAGAATTCTTATCAAGATTACCAGTTGGTTCATCACAAAAAATAACTTGAGGTTTTTTAATTAAAGCACGAGCTAATGCGACTCTTTGCTTTTCCCCTCCACTTAATTCTTTGCAAAGCTTTTTGGAATGACCTTTTAGATCAACTTGCTCAAGAATTTCATTAATTTGCTTTTTTAATCGTCTAGCATTTTTTAAAGCACCAAGAGCAATATTATCAGCAACAGTTAAATTTTCTAATAAGCAATAATCTTGGAAAACAAAACCAAAAGTTTTATAGTGGAGCGCATCAAACTCTCTATCTTTTAAATCTTTATAATTTAAATCATTATAAGTTATTTCACCTTTTGTTAAAGAATCTAATCCAGAAACAACGTTTAAAAATGTAGATTTTCCTGAACCACTTTTCCCCACAATAAAATTTAAACCAGTATCGCCAAGATTAATGGTTATGTCATTAAGAGCAATTTTTTCACTATTTTTTGTAGTAAATATCTTTGTTACATTTTTAAGTCTAAACATCTTTTTTAATCCTTATTGTTCTTGATAATTTTAATTGGTTTAATACGTGACAAAATTAATAAATCAAATAGGTTTGAGAATGAGCAGCATATAAATAGCACACCTAGTAATGAAACAAAAAGTAATGGTTTAAAATTAAAGGCCGTTTTTAAAATTAGTAAATAATTTGTAAAATCAGTACTGAACATCGTGAGAGATATGTAATTTATGAGTGTTAAAATTAAATAGTAAAATAGAGCAAAAGTGACTCCTGTTTCTAAGAAAAATAACATCAATTGAAAAGCATAACTAGCGCAAATATCAGTAGTTCGTGTTCCTAAAGATTTTACGACACCTATCGTATATTTTTCTGATTTTATTGAATAAATAGAATAGAACAAAATAACAACAATTATTGCTAACGAAACAAAATAAGCAAACACTTTAAAAAGCTTTTTAAAAGGTTCAACGGACTTAGAAAAAACGATACTATTTTGATAAGGCCTTCCTACGAATGTAAACTTATTACTCTCAAAAATGCTTGTAACTATTTTTGCTTTTTTAGGATTTTCAAAATATAACGAATAATTGAAAAAATTATGTTTTTTTATCTTTTTATAAAGATTTTTACTAACAAAAATTGAAGCAGATTTAGGGTTAGTAACTTGGTGATTTTTAAGATAATTTGATAAGAGATAAACCTTTTTAAACTTATCGTTAAGTATAGGTTCGACATTTGTATTATCAACGGTTGATCCATCTACAAAATTTACAATATTAATGTTTTTAAAATCATTTAAATAGTTTTCGAAAGCAGGAATGTTATTTTTATGGTCTTTATAATTAGCGAAATATGTTTCGTTTATTATAACTTCATCATCTTTAAGATTTTCATCGTAGGTGACATAACTTTGATTTAATTTTTCTGCTTTACCTTTGTTCTCACTATCTTCAGACAATATTAATGTATTTAAATAAATTGATTCTTGAGCATCCAATGAAGACAAATAATCATTTTCAAAATTTGGGTTAAAAGAAAAAGCAACATTATAAATGTATAAAAGTTCTTCAATAGGTTTAAAATTTTCTGGAAGATTTATAAATTTAGCCCGTTCGGATTCTGGGAAAGGAACTTTGTCTTTTAATTCTTTATATTTTTCTTTGTAGTTGGTTTTAATAATGCCATTTATATATGCGCTTTTAAAATTCAATCTAGGTGATGGACAAAAATTATAATTAAAGAAATCGTTTTCATTTTTGTTTGAACTTTGAAAATATTTGAAACTATCAAAGACATAATCTGTTACGTATATTCCAGTAGGTTTTTCACCATTAGGATTTGGTGTTATTTCTAATTCATCAACTTCAAGTAATTTAGAAATGTAATCTTTATTAGTGACAAGTATTCCATTAATTTTTCTTCTATAAAATAAATGTAAATCATGGTAAACAGGATGAGTGTTATTGTAGAGAAGGTCTCCGCTTTTTAATTGTGATAGGAGCAAATCATTGTGATATTGTTTAAAATAAGTCCCAGGATTTAAGCTATTAATTGCTTCAATGTCTTCCTTAAGAATTTTATTGTAATAGGTTGGACCACTTGTATTACAAATTTTGTCAATTCTAAACAAATTAGGATTTGCTGAATAGTGATTTCCCATGTCTTTTGCACAATCGAAGTTACCTATTTGATAAGAAACAGCAAAAATTGACAAGAGAAGTGCAGTAAAAAGCGTGTAACCTATTTTTTTAATATTTTTCCTATTAAAAATCTTAAAAAGCGTTTTATGAGCAGCAAATACACTTTTTTGTTTAAAGGCGTATCATTTTCTTCGATTAAACTCTCATCGGTTGGTATGAAATTACTATATTTTGAAGTTAGGCCAGTTACTGTTTTATTATCATATAGTGTATTAAATTTATTAATTTCGTCTTCATTAGCATAAAACGATGATGAAATTTCATATAAATCATGTGATTGAGCAGAAGGAGAAAGCGATTTATCGCCAATAATTTTTCCTTCATTTAATTGGATAATTCTAGTTCCATATTCGTATGCATTTTCTTCATTATGAGAAACGATAACAACTAATTTTTCCTTACTTATTTCTTTAAGAATATTTAAAACTTTAATTGAAGATCTAAAATCCAAATTTCCGGTAGGTTCATCACAAAAAACGACCTTCGGATGTTTAATTAATGCACGAGCAAGAGATACTCTTTGCTTTTGCCCGCCGCTTAGTTGCTTAACTAATTTTTTCTCACTATTTTCGAGATCAACTTTCACTAAAATTTCATGAATTTCTTTGTCTAATTTTTTGTGATTTTGTAGTGCACCAAGTGCAATATTATCTTCAACTGTAGCGTTTTCGATTAAACAATAGTCTTGAAAAACAAACCCAAATTCATTGTGATGCAATATATCAAAATCAGTAAATGATAGCGTGCTATATGATTTATTGTTATAAATCACTTCGCCTTTTGAATATGAATCTAAACCAGAAATGATGTTAATTAATGTCGATTTTCCTGACCCACTTTTACCTACGATAAAAACAAAACCTTTATCGGGAAGTTTAAGGCTTACGTTATCTAAAGCATACTTGATTTTTCTTCTTTTTTATATATTTTTGAGACGTCTTTTAATTCAAACATATCCTGAAATATTTTAGTATTTTTATATATAAAAATATATAAAAAATGGTTAAAAATATTACAAAAATTTACATAAACAATTGATAAATCAAAAAGGTTAAAAAATGCTTTTTAAGAGATGACTATCGTATTAATTTTTATATTAAATCTTTGAAAAGTATCTTTAGAAGTATGTAAAAACTGAAAAATGATTTCCAAAGTGTGGATTAGAAGAATATCGATAAAAAATAAAAATATTTTTACTTTACTTATATATTATAAATATATAAAATATTACACGACACTAATTCAGAAAATTAAAGTCCCGGTAAGATTTTAAGAATATGGAGGATAGTGAATTATGAATAGAGAAACTACAAGTTTAAAGAAGGAAGAAATTACTCGTAAATGGTATGTCGTCGATGCAACAGACAAACCTTTAGGAAGATTAGCAAGTGAAATTGCTGTTTATTTAATGGGTAAGGAAAAACCATCTTGGACACCAAACCAAGATTCTGGAGATTACATTATTGTAATTAATTGTGAAAAGGTAAGTGTTAGTGGTACACACAAACCAATAAACAAGAAATACTATAACGTAAGTGGCTACAATGGCGGTATGAGAATCAGAACTCTTGAAGATATGTTAGAAAGATATCCAGAAGAGTTAATGGAAAGAGTTGTTTGGGGAATGTTACCAAAAGGAAGACTCGGAAGACAAATGGCTAAAAAGTTATTTGTTTACAAAGGTGCTGAGCACAAACATTCAGCTCAAAACCCAGAAGTATTAAACTTCAAGAAATTCGGAGGAAATAACTAATGGCTAAAAGTGCAGTAAAGTATTTTTACGGAACAGGCAGAAGAAAATCTAGTGTTGCTAGAGTATTCATCAAAGCTGGTAAAGGTACAATCACAGTAAATGGTAAGGATGTTAAAGAATACTTCCCACACGATGTTCTTGTCATCGATTTAAAACAACCTCTTACAATCTTAGGTGTCGATTCAAAATATGATATCCTTGTTGACGTCAATGGTGGCGGATACACAGGACAAGCTGGTGCTATCAGACTTGGTATTGCTAGAGCTTTACTTAAAGCTGGCGAAGATAGAGGAGCATTAAAAGTTAACGGAATGCTTACTAGAAACGCAAGAAGCAAAGAAAGAAAGAAATACGGTCTCAAAAAAGCAAGAAGAGCATCACAATTCTCAAAACGTTAATCAATTTATTACGTCGAGATTACAAAAGATCATCTATTATGGATGGTCTTTTTTTTACGAAAAAAAGACATATATAATAAGGAAAAGAAAAAACTTCATTTCAAACTAAGAAATGAAGTTAAGAATCAAAATTTATCTTATTAAAAAATGTTTAAATTAACAAAACTAACTAGAAATATTGTCCATTAAAGAATATTCCATCATTGCCATCACTAATTGTAACTTTATAGACATTTGTATTGTCATTATGTCCATCTCTTATTCCAAGATTTTTTGTATGTTCATTATTTTTAAAGAAATTAATAAAACCATCGAGATGATTAATCTCATTAGTAACATTTGTTTTACCATTTGATTCAACTAGCAAATCGTTATTTATAGCCTCTAATGAGAAAGAAGCAGCTTCAATTCCTAAAGCTTTTAAGTTTCCTGAAAGCTTAATATTAGATAATTTATAATTAGGATCAAAATTCATATCAACTGTTAAATTAACATTTACAACTTTAAAGAGTGTCATTTTAATACTAGCGTTTAAATTGTTTTTATTATTGATTTTAAGTCCTTGAATTGAATCTAATAATTTTACATCAATAGAAGTACTGGCTTGTTTGCCTATATAATTAAAAGCATCAATGTTATCTAAAATGTCAACAAAGAGAACATAAAGTATATCGTTACTCATGTTTGTAGGGCTAGTTTTGTAATATTCAATATCATAATGATCAAAATTCCATCCTGATTTTTTCGAATAATTACAAATCTTCCAACTGACTTTAGGAGCATTAACTGATTGATAAGATTCTTTTTCTGTATATTTTATTTTTTTAACATAAACTTCGTCTCTATGTATATAAAAGGTATTAGAAATTTTTTGACGATATGCATCGTAAGTGTAGTAACCCCAACCTATTGAATTTGTTTTATGCCATGTTACTGAACTTTCATCATCCCATTTAGCTGTAAAATCGTTTAATTGAGTGTTAACAATACAATCAACTAAACGTAATCCATTTTCATCTTTTTCATCTCTGACTTTTATAAATACAGAAATGTTTAAATTTCTATCTTGGAAACCAGTAATGCTTGTAGCTAATGGAATTGCATTTAAACTAAAAGTTCCACTAATATGATATTCACTTGCTTCACAAGTTTTAATCCCCATTTTAACTAAAGTAGGAAGATCTCTTAAATCGATAAAACGATTTTTATCATTAAATTCATTAACTTTAAAATCGGAAATAGTTAAGTTGTTTTCGTCCATTACATAAGCTTTTATGTTTGAATAATTATCACCTATTTTTAAGTTTTCAATACCAATTCCAAACAAAGCATTTTCTTTATCAACTTCGCTAGAAAAATCAAGAACTACAGTAAAAACCCCGCAAATCCCAGCTATTTTTTCTAAGTCAAGGTCAATTCGTATTGTATTTTCAACTGGATAATATAGTTCAGGATTGCTTTTATTGTTATTTCCAACTTCATCATAAGTACCAGATAAAGCAAAGCAACTGAGGTATTTAGAGACATTAGAAAGAGCCTCTTCTTTTGATTCTTCTTGAGATAAAGAAGCAAAGGAAGAACCTCCTGTAATGAAATTTAAAATTGTTTTTATTTTTTGAATTTGTTCATATAAAAGATTTTCTTTATTATTCTCATCGTTAGAAAAATCTTTGAGAATTTTTAAAGATTCCATGATTGATGCATTTTGATATGTATATGCATTTATACTACCCATGGTAGTACTGTTGAAATAAAAATTCACCCCATAATCATCTTCTTTTTTCTCAAGACGCATATTTATTGAGGTTGAATTATTATCTTTATCTTTTATTTCAAATTTTCCAGATCCGTATCCTTGATTTTGGTTTATTTCTTTAAGCCCTTCCTTATCACTATAGGATAAGGAAAGGTTTGCGTTAAAAACGTTATTATAATCAGTTATAGATTCAACTTTAGTACCAGGGAAAGGCTTTCTTGTTAGAAATTACCCCCTTTGCTTTAAAGGAGTTGGTAAAATCGTTTGTTAATAAATTAGTTATAGCTTCAACTGTAGAATCAGTAGCTCTATATTTTTCAGCACCTCCTCTAAGTCCTTTATAACTTGAGTCAGAATATTTATTGAAATTAAGCGTTAATGAAACTTGATCGCTTGTATCAGGAATAGTTACATCAACGATAAATGCAGAAACAACTTTTTCACCATCGCCTTCACTTAAAGCAACTGTTACATTACCATTTGTGCTATCACTTCCAAAGATTCTACCATCAAATTTTAATAATAATGCACCTGAATCTTTATCGTTAGACATTGTAATGCCACTTAAATCTTTTTTTGTTTCGATAATTTTAAATAAATCACCATTTACATAATCTGTATAAGAATTAATTGTACTTGTGAGTGAATCTAAAATATTATTTTTTGTATTTTCTTTGCTTTCATTACTTGTATCACCAACTTGAGAAGAAATTAATGAAGTTACAGCGCCAAACATATCAACCATTGTTTGAGTGTTGAGTGATAATCTTGTGTTGTAGTTTTCATTTTGGCTGTAGTAACTGAAATATAATTTTTGATCAGCATTATCAACAGGTTCATAGTTAAGTTGAATGTTATGATAGACATCATTAACTTTTCCAGCAGCTGTTAATTCATATTTACCTAAATTTCTTCCAGTTGCTGTGTTATATGTATCCCATTTTGCTTCACTTAAATCAGCAACAAATGTACCTTGAACATTTGCAGCACTAGGAACAAGTGAACCAGCACTTGTTGTATTTCCATTTCCTTTTCTATAAGTTAAAGAATAAGAAGTATCTAATTTTTTTGAAGATGCAATTTCACTAATTTGTTGAACAAGTGGAACAGCAGGTTTTAAATCTGCATAACCTGTTTTATCAGTAATTCTATTTAAAATAACATCATCTTTAACTTCGTTATCATAAGTTAAAACTAAAGATGCACAGTCAAGATAAGAATGAGTGACAGCATTATTATCAAGTCTATTAACTTTTCTTAAAGGAATGTTATTTAAAGAAATTTCAGTAATACTTGTATCTTTTCCTTCACCTTTATATTTAATAGATAAATCAATTAATGTATTTTCAAATTCAAAAGGAATATTAATATTTAAACCTTTTGCTTTAATACTAATATTAATTGTGTGGTTATCTCCATCTTGAAGGAACTCTAATTTATTTAAAATATCTTTATATCTATAATATTTTCCATTAATAATATCGCCAATGACTGTATCATTTAAAATATCATTAGCAGTATCTAAAGCAAGAGCAGTATCTTCGTTTCCTGATAAATCTTTAACTGGATTCATCATTTCTTTCATATCGCTAGTTGCCATTGAAACTTTTAATGTATCGTTAATTGAAACATAAACACCTGCGTTTTCTTTTCCACCTTGATAAGTAACATCAAGGGTATTTCCTTCTCCAGTTCCTTTTTGAGCAGAATCAAAAGACATATTGTAAATTCCGTTTTCAAATCCGTCATTTACATCAACTTTGATTTTTCCACCATAAGAATGAGTAGCATTAACTTCACCATTTAAGTAACTTTCTGGATTATCGCTTGTTTTAAATGCATATTCATTTAAATTTAAGCTATATCCAAATTGGAACTTTTTATCATTCATTAATTTTGAAACTGTATAAAGAATGTTTGGTGATGAATCGATATTATTTGAATAATATTCATTGAATTTTGTATCTTCAATTTCATTACCTTTTTTATAATCTTCAAAAGTCCCAGTATTATCTTTATTATTAATACCTTTCATTTCAAAATTACCTGATAATGAAATTTTGATGTCATCTTGTCCAGCAACAGGAATACCAATTTCTTTTAAATTTAATCCTGTTAAAGCACCTGAATTATCACAAATAAGGTTAACAACTAAATCACCTTTAATTGCTCCGTTTAACATACTTTCAGGAATTTCTAAACTATATTGATTTTGGTTTTCACCTAAAATAACTTTACTTCCTGTTAAAGATCCACCCATTGATGAAATCATTGGTAATAAAGTTAAAATATCTAATTTTTGTATAGTATCATAAATATCACTGAGTTTTGTTTTTGTATCTTCATCGGTTACAAAAAGAGTAGCAGCGTGAAAAGCATCATTGATGAATTTACCACTTACTTTATAACCAGTGTTGTTCCAATCAATATATAAAGTACCTTCGCCAGGTGTATAAACATTGATTTTTTCATCTAATAATTTTGTGTTTCCAGCTTCTTTATTTAAATCATTGTATGAAAAATTAATAGTTCCACCAAATTTAGCTGTGATACCATCGGTTGAATTGTTATTAATGTAGTTATCCATAAATGATAAATATTGGGCACCACCATTAAATAACATTTGCATGTTTTTATTGTTTCCACCGACGTTTTTAACGTCTAATGTTAGATTTTTAATGTTTAAATCAGCAGCAGATAAATTTTCAAATAATTTACTCTTTAATTTATCTTCTTGATCAGTATTTGAGTCAGCGTTATCGATGTCTGGATCTACTGTTTCTTGATTTGAATTCATAAAGAATAAAGTTGTTCCAGCACTTGCAAATGTTAGTGCACAGAATGCACTAATGATAAATAACGTTTGTCTTTGTTTTTTGTTCGTTTTTTTATCTTTTTTCATTTTTTTACTCCTTTATATAGAAGTTCACACTAATTTTATAAAGGTGATATGCCTGTGTCAATAAAAATAATCAACACAAAGTGCACTAAGTGTTGAAAATCTTACATTTGGAGGAATAATGTGCGTTATTCTCATATTGCTTGAAGAAAAAAATTTTAAGTATAAACTTTTCATCGAGGTGTATTATGAAAAAAGAAATTACAAATATTGATTTAAAAAAATTTAAAGAAGACTTTAATAAAAATAAAGTAAATAAAATAGTGAAAAATGCTGTTGAGAAGAATGGAATCTTTAACACTGCATATAATTCAGATGCATTAAAAGATCTTCGTCCTATCTTTTCTATTGAAGTAAAAGATACAGGAGATGTTACAAACCAAAAACAAAGTGGAAGATGCTGGATGTTTGCTGGTTTAAATGTTTTAAGAAAAATATTAATAAAGAATTTAAAGGTTGATGATATTGAACTTAGTGAATCTTATTTAATGTTTTACGATAAACTTGAAAAATGTAACTATGAACTTGAAGCTGCTCTTGAACACATTGATGAAGAAGACAATTCACGTTTAATGGATACTATCGTAAGTTTAGGCGGACAAATGGATGGAGGATTCTGGCATTTCTTTGTTAATTTAGTTAAAAAATATGGTGTATGTCCTAAAGACGTCATGGGTGAAACTATTTCAAGTAGTGCATCAAGCGAAATGGACGATGTTTTAAATACATTAGTTACAAAAGATGTTGCTATTATTAGAAATGAATACAAAGCAGGAAAACCAATCGAAGAAATTAAAAGTTTAAAAGAAGGAATGCTTAATGAAATTTATAGAATTTTAGCTATTTCTATTGGAGAACCAATTGAAAATTTTGTTTTCGAATATAAAGAAACTAAAAAAGACGACAAAAAAGAAGATGATAATAAAGAAAACAAAGAAGTTAAGGAAGAAAATAACTTTAGAAGAATTGAATCAACTCCAATTGAATTCTTTAATAAATATATCGGAACTGATTTAGATGATTATTTTGTTTTAGTTAACTGGCCAATTAAAACTTATCCAATGTTTAGACCTTATTCACCAAAACTTACACAAAATGTAAAAGAAGCTCCTTTAGGTGTTGCAATTAATTTACCAATTGAAGAAATTAAAAAAGTGACAATTGAATCACTTAAAAATGATGATTTATGTTGGTTTGCATGTGATGTTGGTGCATCAAGCATGAGAAAGGAAGGACTTTTATCAACTGAATTATTACCACTTGGAGATTTATTCGATGTAAATCTTAAATTTGATAAAGGAGATAGATTAATGCTTAGAGCATCACAATGTACTCACGCAATGACATTAAGTGGAGTCAACCTTGATTCTAATAACAAGCCAAATAGATGGAAAGTTACTAATTCATGGGGAAGCGATGTTGGCTTTAAAGGCCAATACGTTATGAGTGATGATTGGTTTGATGAATATGTTTATGAAGTTGTTGTAAATAAGAAATATTTAACAAAAGAAATCTTAGAAGCAGCTAATAAAGAAGTTATTTATCTTGAACCATGGGCACCTGTTAATAATTTCTAATTTATAATAAAAGGCAATTGCAAACTAATTAAAAGCTCTCAAAACCGATATAAATGGTGTTGAGGGCTTTTTAAGTATTCACTTTTTATAACAAATTGTTTAAAAAATGTTATTATTCAAATGCTATATTTGATTTTTCATTTAAAACTTTATTAAAATCATCTATTTTGCAAGAACTCAAAAAACATAATGAAAGATTATTTGTACTGTTTAGAATTATCAAGAATTAATGAAGCTTTAAATGGAATGGGATTGAGTATACGCTTTAAAAATATATGAAATGGGTTAATTAAATATGAGGTCGATTTGTAAATTATTGAAAGAAACACTTGAAACTATTAAAAAAAGAAACAATATTCATTTGCAAAGGGGAGATGAAAATTCTATGATTTACACACATGATTAAGTTATGCTTTTTGATGCTGTGATTGGTGGTCCTACGTCATAAAGCATAACTTAATCATTAGGACCACCACCATGAAAAAATATAATTACAATAAGTCTCATAGGAGAAACTCTACTCCTTGGGATGAAGAAGAAACACTTTCGTGCACACAAAAGCTAATTAAGCACAATTACAATAAGGAGTATGATGGCGCTCATACAAGTTTAAAGACTTCTGGCGAAGCAGAATTTTTGAATGAAATGAAAGTCACAAAATGCCACTGGTGTTTTTCGAATGATATTATTAAAAACGGAAAATATAAAACTGGAATCATAAGGTATCATTGCAAAGAATGTGGAAGAAATTTTAATATTTTTACAAACACTTTATTAGATCATCACAAGTTAAATGCCTATGAGGAAATTAAGAACATGCTAGATATTTTTTGTGGGATTTCTTTTCGTTCAACTTCAAAAATACAAAGAAATTCCCCTACAACTACTAAATATTGGTTCAAAAAAATAGCAATAGCATCAAAATCATACCTAGATTCAGTTGTTTTAAAGGGAAAAGTATATCTTGATACAATGTTTGTAACAGTTGAAAAAAGTCAATTGATCACTAACTCAAATAAAAAACTTAGAGGTCTTTCAAGGAACCAAATCTGTGTTTTGGTTGCCACTGATTTAAAACATATTTTAGCTTTTGAACCAGGCTTAGGAAAACCAAGTGGAGAAAAGATCGCTGCAATTATGGACGAAAGAATAGAACCCCATTCAATACTATTTTGCGATGAAGATAATTCTTTTAATCAACTTTCCCAAGAACAAAAATTAAAAGTTTTTAGCTACAATAGTAAATATTTAAAAACGTTGGATGATAATTCAAATCCAATACAGCCAGTAAACGATGCAATTTTATTAATCTCTGACTTTTTAGGCAATCATAAAGGTTTTAAAAGAGATGAACTTCAAGATTATTTAAACGTTGTTTGCATTAATAATATTAAAGGAAATAACAAACTTGATACCGCAAATATGCTATTTGAATACATCTTAAATAATAGTTTTGAATGTGAAAAAACGCTTAAATATCGAAAATATTATGAAAAAGTTAAAAAATAAGCAAAAAAGCGTTATTTTTCATCTCCCCTTTGCAAATGAATATTGAAAAGAAAAACGAGTTATATTTTTACATCGATTTTTCTATCTTTTTCGTTGCTTTTTTATGGCGTTGGATCTTATTATGTGAAAAATACAATACATAGTATTTATAAGAGTTCTATAGAAGATAATAACGCAAGCTTAGTTGATGTTGATACAAGAAAAATTAGCGAACAACAAGTTACTCATTTTGAAGAACGATTTGATAGAAAAGATGTTTATAAATTAATTGAAATAGAAAATCTTAGGCATAATATTTATTCCTTAAATCTCGGGGATAATGCTCTTCAATATGTTCCAAACTTAAAAGTACTAGAATGCGACGCTGATTCTTTAAAATTTAAATGTGGAAGTAAACCAATTAATGATAACGAAATAGCAATAACTGATTTTGCTGCTAGATATTTTTATGATTTTGGAATTAAAAATATTTATACCGAAGTTCCTAGTTCCTTAATTAAAGAAGATTTAAATAATTTACTCTATAAAACTTTAGTTACTGATTATGGAAACGTAATAATCAAAGGAATTATTGATACAGGTTTTAATTTATCAACATTTGATTACTCTAAAGATCATTTGTATAACGACCTAATTGAAAATTCAGTTTTATTTAATGAAAAAATAACAAACAATATTAAAAATAATTTACATTCTAAAAGCATATTTTTAAAGTATCCTTATCCAAGATTAAGCTCAAATGAACTACCAATTAATGGGAATTCGCTTTTAAATTCTATTCACAAAAAAGATACTTATCAAAAATATATTTATAAATTTGATAATAAAAAGATGAAGAAAATGATATTTATTTAGGCTGGAACATCATTTCTTATCTCATCGACCAAAATTATGCTAACAAAAATATCGTTACTCTTCCTAGTGAATTTAATTTTGATCATAAAGATTTAAATACAGATTTATCACTAGATAGTTTTTTAAGAAACATAGAATCATTTATTTTAGAGTACTCAGCATCTAAATATTATGAAGAGGCATATCAAAATCATAGTTTTGATAATGTTAGATATGAATCTAAGCTAAAAGTAAAAAAACAACGTATCACAAAAGGATAAAAAAGATGCATATAAATTATTTCTATGTGATGTTGCGGCTTATGGTATCTACTATGATGAAGCCTTTAATGGAAATAACGAATATTCTAAAATTTTAGATTGTGCTAAAGAAATATCAGATTTTTTACTTCAAAAATATCCTAAAATTTATGATGTCTGTAATAAAAAAATACAATATCAAAAAAGTGATAATGATAAAGGTGATTTAAATATAAGAGGTATTAATTTATCTAGTTTTTATAGCAACCCAGTTTGTATCATATCAAAGGATTTTTTTGATAGATTAAATCTAAAATTAAATATCTATTCCTCAATTCATATAAAAAAAGATGAAGTTCTTTCTAATTTAGATAATTTAATTGATGCTATAAACAAGAATGAAGGGTGTTTTGCTTTTAATAATGAAATCTTATCTGATTGCTTGTGGCTTCGAGAAAATAGTTTTTTACCATGTAAAATTTTAGTTTTCACATTATCGGCATTATTATTTAGTGTTGCGTATATTAAATATTTTATTGATACTAAATATATGTTTGCTTTTAAAAAAGTTAATAGAAGTAAAGATTACAAAAATATATTTTTATTTACAGCTAGTATAATTGTGACAAGTGGCATTATTTCTATTGTCTTTCTTCCACTATTTACTTTCTTATCAAAAACAATAATTTTTCAGTTTGCTAAAGATATCCCTATCATTATTAGTGGAATTCCAGGCTTTGAATATTTGTATCTTTTATTAGGAATACTTTTAGTTACTTTAATTTACTTTGGAACGTTTTTGCTTTTTAGACATAAAGTTAATAAACAATTTGTTTTAGATGAAAAGAGTGATTAAGAAATTGTCTTGTTACATCTTTAAGCAAATATAAAAGTATTGTGGATACATTTATGACTGAAATTAAAATTATTGGTCTACAATTTTATCTTTCTTTTTAACTAATTTCATAATATTGAATCTTTCAATTTTTATGGCGATTGTAGTAAGCATGTTGTTTTTTTGAAAAAAAGTCTCATTTTTATTTGCTGATTCTATGATTATGTCATTATTTTTATTAATTTCATTGAGGACCTTCCTTATTATTTATTAATAGTCTTAAATTTAATTGATATTCTTGCTTAAATTCAATAAAATAATTTAGCACGCAGATGTGGTGGAACTGGTAGACACGCAAGACTTAGGATCTTGTGCCGCAAGGTGTAGGAGTTCGAGTCTCCTTATCTGCACCAAAACTAAACTTATATGCTGATATCATAATGGTGTCGGCATTTTTTGTTATTTAGTGCGAAATATATCCAATTATAGCGATTTTCAATTTTTTCTAGACGTTAACGAGAACTAGAATGAACTTGATATAAAGTATACGTCAAAATGGTTCATTCCACAATTAGTTGATAGAAAATGAGTATTCATG
>ENA-UOJH01000651-UOJH01000651.1-human-gut-metagenome-genome-assembly--contig:-C148-NODE-651-length-31020-cov-11.921944_pt1 | contig 31020 bp, 25 predicted proteins | sample MGYA00242345_ERZ723892 | MGnify/ENA metagenome assembly ERZ723892 | reverse complement strand
TCATCATTTAATTTGACAAAATCGTCATTAAATATTTAGGCTAGCGACACCATTTCGTGGGAAGCAACGTTTAGCACTGCAAAGATTAACGAGATACAGAAAACATCTAGTTGACTTGTTATGCCAAGAAAAGATGTATGTTTTAAATAACATTTTCATAAAATTTAGTGAATTTAATAATAAATCTCACGATTTTAAGACTTTTTCAGATAGTTTTTCAACAACCGCTATTGAAATACTGACAAATTACTTTTCGCCAGAGACGATTGCAAGCACACCAGTTGATAAACTAGCAGACTCCTTAAGAAAATACTCAAAAAATAAATTCAGTGATCCAGAAGCGATTGCTAGTAAACTACAATCTGCAGCTTGAGCATCATACAGACTAGATAAAATAATGTATGAACCAATTAACGCATGTATTGCTTCAAGTTTTTGCTTAATTAGAGCTTACGAAAAGCAAATTAAGGATGTTGAAGAACAAATAGGTTCGTTAATTAAAGGCTTAGACAATCAAAACGAATATAATTCGCTTATTTCCATACCAGGAATAGGGCCAGTTTATGCCTCAGGCATACTTGCAGAAATCGGCTCGATTAGTGATTTTAATAGTGATGATGCTTTGGCTAATTTTGCAGGTTTAACTTGGAAAAAAACACAGTCTAGAAGTTTTGATGCTTCCGATACGCCGATGCAAAAAAACGGAAATTCATATTTAAGGTATTACTTGATTGAAGCAACACAAAATATCATTTCAAACATACCATCGTATAAAGAATATTTTGGCAAAAAGAAATCTGAGGTCACAACTCACGCTTGTCCTCGCGCTCGTGTACTTACTGCTAGAAAGGTTCTCAGATTGATTTATAGTCTCGTCTCTCAAAATAAACTTTATCAACCTAAATAGTCATAATTTAATAATTTTCAAAGAACAATTTTTAACGTTTACTAAACGTATTTTTTAGAATGGAAATTTTCAATAAAATTAGTCTTTACTTTTTATCGAAAGGCTAGACCAGACTTGAGTTTCACTATGTTGTTATAACGACTTTCCTACTAAGGACTTTCACCCATTAGATATACGACATGCCCGTCAAACAACAAAAAGCACCTACCACTTATGATAGATGCTTAACCTTATTCTTATAAGTTTCCATTATTTTAAAGATAAATTTAAGGGGAAACTATTTTAATCGAACATATCTATTATTCTTTCCATTGCCTTTACGTCTAAGTTCGCCAAGTTCAATCAATCTTCTTAATGCTCCTTCTATTGAACTAATGCTTAGAGATGGGCATAATTCTCTTATATCTTGTTTTGTAAACCATCCAATTTTATTATTTGCTGCTTTTCTTACCATATCGATAGCAGGGAGCTTTTCTTCAACGATTTTAAATCTATCTTCAAAATCTTTATATGCTGCAAGAATTGTGCTCAATAAATACTTAATGAATGGAACAGGATTGTCATTCCCTTCAAGCCATCCTTCTTGTGAAGCACCTAGCGCATCGTAATATAAATCCTTATGCTTTGCTATCTTAGCTTCTAATGAAACATATTTGCCAACATAGAATCCATTTCTATACAATAGTAATGTTGTCAATAGTCTAGACATTCTACCATTTCCATCATTAAATGGATGAATACATAAAAAATCATGGATAAAAACTGGTATAGCGATTAATGGTTCTAATTCATTATTTCCAATCACTCTATTATATTCATCACAAATTTTATCAAGTGCTACTGGTGTTTCAAACGGATTAAGAGGTGTGAATAATACCTCAACTTTACCATTAGAATGAGTAGCAGAGATATAATTTTGAACATTTTTAGTTCTACCTGCCATAGGGTTATTCATATGACTATACATAATCTTATGTAATTGCAATATGAAATTTTGAGTTAAAGGTATTGCATCAAAGCTTTCATGTATTATATTTAATACATCGCGGTATCCAGCAATTTCTTCTTCAGCCCTATTTTTAGGAGTGGTTTTTTCTTCAACTAATTGTTTAATTCTTGTATTAGTTGTAACTATACCTTCAATAGCATTTGAAGCTTCTGTACTTTGTACTTTAGCTATTTCAACTAGTTTTTCTAATTCTTCAGGTCTTTGTTTTAAATACAATTCTTGTTTTCCAACTTCTTTATATATAGCAGCTATATAGCCTAAGACTTCTGAATCCCATGTGTTTTTGCTTATTCTAGAATAATTGAAATCTCTCATATTTTCACCTCACACTATTACTTTCCCTTAAACAATATCATATTTTGAGGTTAAAATTAAGAAATAATGGCATTTTGGTTTTCCCATTTATTTATAATTAAAATTAAACTTATGCTTTTTGAGACTATGCAACTTTTTTTAATTAAAAAAATCACTAGAATATATACTTTTTTTTAAATACATATTACTAGTGACTTTTGTTTAGAAATAATTGTCTTTAATTTCTTCTTTTTCTTTTTTAACTTTTTTCTTAAATAAAGATTTTCTAATAACGATATCAGCAAGATATAAGATAACCGCAGCAAGAAGAATCCAAACCATTAGCGACACATAACTTGCTTCAGTAAGTTGATTGTCAGCTATATTAAAATGAATATTATCTTCAGCAAGGATTGAACCTCCACATTGAGAAGAAATTTCATTTAATAAAGTGTTTCTATTATCATCAAAGAAATTAAATTCAGATGAATAATCAAAGCTATATGTCATTTCTACTTTTTCAGATAATTCATAAGTGTTAGTTGTAGGATTTAATTTAGAGAAACTAATCGTTGCTTTATAAAAACCAACTTTTGGAGTAGGAAGATTATAACTAAAACTATCTCCATCAAAAATTAAATCATATGATATTTTTTCATCTTTTTTGTCTGAAGAAGAAAATTCAACACTTACTTTTGTATCTTTTGTATCAACGTTTGGAGATACTATAACTTTAGATGTTGATCCATTTGCTTTAAAATTAATATTCAAAATAGATTTATTAAATCTATCAGGTAAACTTTCACTAAGAATATTGCTAAAGAATGTTTTTCCTGAAGCTGCATTCCAGAATTTTGTTGTCCAGCTTGTGCTTAATGAAGATGTAAATGATGTTACTTTTCCTGAACCAAAATTCCAATAAGCATATAAAGGAACAGCAATTACGCTTAATTCATTTTTAGAATTTGTGTGAATATATTGAACTGAAAGAACAGTACTTGCTCCGCTTTTCATACGGCAATAATTATATCCTTGAACGTTTTCAAGTTTATTTAAGACACCGTTTTTCATAGAGGCATCATTTTCTTTTTGATAAATAATTGGTGAATCTTTTTCAATCACTTTATCAAGAATTTCTTGGTTAATTGTATCAACCATGATGTCTTTTAAGTTTGATGAATCTGCACAATATTTATATTGTCCATTGCCAAGTTTAGCAAGTGTTTTTAAAAGTTCTTCGCCTTTTCCATCTTCATCACCTACATTAATGAATGATGAAGAAATGTTTGAAAAGCTCATAGATGTGACATATTTTTTTAAATCTTCTACATTATCGCCAGCTAATCCATCAGTTAAAGAGATGATGTTTTTATATTCAGCAGTGACACCTTGAATTTGTTTATATGCTTCATCTAAAGCATTCATCATGTTAGTTCCGCCACCAACTTTAATTCTATCAATCTTATTTAAAATTTCTTGTCTATTTTTCTCATTTCTAATAGTTGTCATTGTAACTGGAACAACTGTATTAGTTTCAAAAGTAACAACAGCAATTGAATCATTGACATTCAATTTTTTAACAACTTCTTTTGCTCCAGCAATAACCATATTAATGTTATTACCACCCATTGAGCCAGATGAATCAAGGACGAGAACTAATGCTCTAGAATCATCAGGTTGATATTGAACAGGTAATAAATCATTATAAGAAACAAGTGCTGGATCATTTGTATTTCCAACATTTGTTGATCCAAATGTAAATACAGATTTTCCATAAATTGAAACTGCTTTAGATAAATTATCAATTAACTCATTATAGTTATTTAATGTAGTGAAATCTAAATCAGATAAAATAACTTCATCATATTTAATTAGATCTTCTAAAGAATAAGGAACATTTTTCTTATTAATAAATGTATCAATATTTGTTTCAGCTGATAAATTTGCTAAGCTTTTAAATTTATTTAATTCAGCTTCGCTACTTCCTAAAAATAAATATTTAAAATCAGAAGAAACATTTTGAATAAAAGAACGGGAATTGTTTTCGATAAAAGTATCTTTAAATTCTGTTCCTTCTTCGCCTGTTACAACAACTTTATATTTAAATTCGCCAGGAGCACTTGTATTAAGAGGAAAAGTAATAACGTTTAATCCGTTATTTAAATATGAATTTTTTGTACTATCAAGTTCGTCTTCTTTATATAAATTAACAGTAACGCTGCAAGTTGATGAAGCATTAATTAATACTTCTACTTCCTCTTCTCTATTTAAATATGTGTTGTCTGTATATTTAATTCCAGTGATAGAAATTTCTGATGTAAATTCAGCATTCATATTAATAACATCAACTGTAATGCCTTCTTGCATTAAAGTTTCAATTGTATTGATTGCTTCTCCATCTGTTTCATTTCCATCTGATATAAGAACAATTCTTTTGTATGAATCTTCTTTAAATTTTTCACTTGTATAAAGTAAAGCTTCTTCAAGATTTGTAGCAGTATAATCAAAATTTTTGTCCTCATAAACATCATTAATTGAATCAAATTTACCACCGAGTTCAACTAATGTAGTTGCTTTTTTAGCAAAAGGAATAACACCAACTTTTGTATTAGGTGTTTTTAAAACTTCATTGCTAACTTTTTTAATTGTTTCATCAATTTTATCAGTTGATGGTTTTTCACTAGCAGAAGCATCAACTAAAAGATATACTTCAGTTTCTTTATCAATTGAAAGGTATCTAGGATCAGCAAATGATATAGAAACTAAAACTGCAATTACGAGATGTAAAGCAAGTGAAATAATATTCTTTTTTGAATAACGCTTTTCTTTTTTCATTATAAAGAAGCCTATTACAATGAGTGCAACAAGCGGAATAATTAAAAAAAGTAACCAAGGATTATTAAATTTAAAATTGCTCATAACTATATATCATCCAGTCTGTTAGAAGGAAAACTAGCCCAATAATTACAACAACAAGTAAAGCTTCAAAAATTCCATCTGCTTTTTTAACGTTATCTTTAATAGAAATGCTATAAACTTTTTCATCTTTAACTAGTGGCACTCTTTCTTTTTCAGGGAAAGCACTAAAAAGATTAAGCTTTTTAGTTTCTCCAGTAGCAACTTTTACACTTATTGAATAAGTTCCAACTTCTTTTAATTTATAAGTTTGAATATCATTTGAACTTAAATATTCTTTTTTATTAGATGGAGTTTTAATTTCGCAACTTAATGCAGTGTCAGGGAAAGAAAATACTACTTTTTCACTTACACTATAATTAAAATCATTAAGAATTGATGGATTTGAATAACTTACACAATTTCTCATAAGAATTATGAAATCTGCAAGTAATGGGAAATTTGAATTATGTAAATCAAAATTAAAGACAATTTCTTTTTGATTATATTCATTTCTTCCTGCAAAAATAAATGGAAGATTATCGTAAGAAAGAATTGTTGTAAATTTAGAATCTAATGTGTAACGAAGATAAGTTTTAATTGTAACATCTCTTTTGACTAAATCTTTCGTTAATGCTTGGTATAAAACATCATCACTATTGTTTGCATAACTTGCTTTAATTCCTGGATCTTCTTTTGTTAACTCTTTTTGGAATTTAAAACCAGACTTATCAATTGTTTCTCCACAGTTAAATAGCCATACAGCACTATCAACAGGTAATGTATCAGGAGCATAGCCATCAAAAATTACAACATCATATCCTACTGCTCCAGTGCTAAACATATAAAGAGCTGGAGAAACAACTGTATAAGCAATTTTTAAACCATTCCTATTAAGTGCATTAAAAACAGATTGAAAATAAAAAGGAGAATAACTAACAATCATAATTTTTGTTGTATCAAAATCAGAAGAATTATAGACAATAAATTCGCTATCTTCTTTTAAATAATCTTCATTTAAAATTGTTGCTTTAATTGAGCTATATTTAGAAAATTTGTTTTCTACATTTAGTAATTTAAGTTGTGCAACAGCTTTTTCATTAGTTTTTACTTCTTTTTCAACTTTTCCTAAAGAAGCATCATCAAGGAAAAATTCGACATTTAAAGTTGTGTCTTCGCTGTATGACATTAGGTCAGCTTCTAAAACTAAATATTTGTCTTTTTCTTCTTTAATTTCGTTAGCTCTTAAGTTAATGATTGAATAATTTTTATTAGTATCACTAACATTTACACAAGCTAAATTTTCATTAGCTTTAACTTCTTTATCAGTAAATAAAGTAAAATGACTTCCTACTTCTTCAGAAGATAATGATTGAGCTAAACTAATTGCATTTTCAAGTCCGCTTTCAGCATAATCAATGTTAACTCTATCAAGTAAAGAATTAAAAATATCTTTTTCTTTAATGTTTTTACAAATTGTTCTTGTATTTGAATCACCTACGATGAGAGTGTATGTTGAACCATTTTTTGAGTCATTAACAAGTGATTTAATTTCATTTTTAGCTTTTTCAAAACGAGTCAAACCATCTTCATTTTTAGTTTCCATACTAGCTGAAGCATCTAAAATATAGACTTCATTTTCAGCTCCATTTCTAAAAGTAAATACAGGATCTGCTAAAGAAAAGCTTAAAAAGCAAATGCAAAGACATTGAATAATAAGGTTTAATAAGTTTGATATTGAATTTAAAGGATTCCTCTTCTTTAAAAATTTTTTACTTAATTCCCAGACATAATCTGATGAAACTACTTTTTCTTTATACCTATTTTTAATGATATAAATAATAATAAGGGCAGGTATTCCAAGTAAAAGAAGAAGACCTAATGGAAAATTAAAACTCATCTAATCACCCCCTTATTAAATAATCGATTCATAAACAATTCTCTTAAAGAAATTGATGTATCATAAAGCGCATAGTCTGCTTCTCTAGAAGCACAATAATTTGTTAAATTTTCTTCAAGAAAATCTAAAGCTTTATGATAAGCAAGTAAAACATCTCTACTTATATTTCCTTTAAAATATTTGTTTGAATCTTCAGAATCATAAAGAATGTTTTTGCCTCTTGCTGTAGGATTTAATTCTTCAGGAGCAAGAAGTTGAATACATAAAACATCACGATGTTTATCTCTTAAAAAATCAATTGCTGATAAATAATCATTATCAGTTAAAAAATCAGAAATGATAATACTTTTACCATTTCCATAGCCGACATCACTTCTTAAAATAGCTTCAGACATAAATGTTTCACCATCGAAAGTAACGCTATTTAGTTTAGAAACATTTTCAAAGAATTTTTCTCTACCTATTATTTTTTCAAATAATGGTACAACACTTTTTCCTTTAACTAAATAAACAGAAACCCTATCCATTTCAGATACTGATAAATAAGCAAGTGAAGCAGCAAGTCTTAAAGCATATTCATCTTTATTAAAAAATGACATTGATCTTGAAGCATCTATATAAATCTTTGTATACATCTGCTTCTCATCGAGATAAAGTTTTAAATATAATTGTTCAAAACGACCATATATGTTCCAATCAATTTTTGATATATCGTCCCCTTCAACATATTCTCTATAATCAGCAAATTCACATGAGGTTCCATATTTTTTCGATTGATGAGAGCCACCAAATAATCCAGCAACATTGTCTTTTATTGCTAAAGAAAATAACTCAAGTTGGCTTAAAAAACGTTCATCAATGATTTGTCTCATAAATTATTTTCCTTTATGAGTTTCTTCGATTAATTTATTAATAACATCATCAATTGTTAAATTATCATTAATTGCACTATATGTAAGTTTAATTCTATGTCTTAAAACTGGAAGAGCTAAAGCATCAATATCTTCATAAGATACATTGAAATTGCCTTTCATCAATGCTCTGATTTTTGCTCCAGTAATTAAAGCTTGGCAAGCACGTGGTGATGCACCAAATTTAATATATTTTTTAGCAACTTCTGATGTTTTATCAACTTCAGGATGAGTTTTATGAATAAGTTTCATTGCATAATTTAAAACATCTTCGATAACTGGTACTTGAATTGCAAGTTTACGCATATGTAAGATTGTTTCACCATCAACAACTTTTTCTGCTCTCTCTTTTTGAGTTTCTTGAGTTAAATTAACAATATCAGCAAGTTCTTTTTCTGTTGGATAAGCCATGTTAACTTTAAACATAAATCTATCCATTTGAGCTTCAGGAAGTGGATAAGTACCATCTTGTTCAATAGGGTTTTGAGTAGCTAAAACAAAGAAAGGTTCATCCATTGGATAAGAAACACCGCTTACAGTAACTTTATGTTCTTGCATAACTTCAAGCATAGCGGCTTGAGTTTTAGGTGTAGCTCTGTTAATTTCATCTGCTAAAACGATTTGAGAGAAGATAGGTCCTTTTCTAAATGATGAAACAAGATTTCCATCACTATCTTTACGAATAATATTAGTTCCAGTAACATCGTTTGGCATTAAATCTGGAGTGAATTGAATTCTAGAAAAGGACAAAGATAAAGTTTGCCCCATTGAACGTACAAGACGAGTTTTACCAGTTCCAGGAACACCTTCAAGTAAGACGTTTCCTCCTGCAATAATTGCAGTAACAACTGTGTCGACAACTTCATCTTGACCAATAATATCTCTATGAATTTGTTCTTTTATCTTAGCTGTAGCAGAGCTAAATTCTTGTAATAATTCTTCGTTTTCCATATAAATACCTTCTTTCTACAATGTTTTTCTATAAATTAAGGGTTAGATTTTCTATCTGCATCGCCATAGAGTTCATCAAAATAATCTCCAATAGCGCCTTCTAAATCATCATCCCCAGTGCCCTTAGCATCATCACTTGCACCATTTTGGTAATCGCCAATTACATCACCATAAGCAGTTTGTCCATTTTCACCAGTGTAGACTTTGTCGTTACTTCCGTACTTTGTTGAACCACCGCCTCCAGAAGCGCCATCACCTTTTCCTTGGCCATCGCCTTCGCCATCTTTTCCGCCATCGCCAGATCCGCTTCCATCGCCATTTTCGCCATCACTGTCACCTTTACCACCTTCAGCATTTCCGCTATCGCCTTTATCGGTATCGATTTCTTCGTCGCCTTTATCGCCAATGTCACCTTCTTCGCCATCAGGTTTTCCATTTCCACCTTCTTCAGCTCCGGTATTATCTTTTTTCTCACTATTAGGATCAATTAATTGGTCCATTAAATCTTTAACTTTTTTAGCAAGTTCATCATTTCCTTTTTCTAAAGTTAAATTTGTTTTAAGTTCTTTAATAACTTCTTCAATTGCTTTTTTAACTTGTTCTTGTGAACTTGTAATTAATTGATTGATTACTTTACCTGATGCATTCGAACTTGCAGCAAGTTTTTGTTCGACATTATCATGAACTGCTTGAAACTTTGTTAATAAATTTTTGAATGTATTATAGTTTGCATCAGTTTTAGGAATATCTACTCCTTTAAAGAAATCTTTAAGATTATTAATCCATTCTCCAAGAAGTGCTAATAAACCAGTTGTTGAAACAACTATATTTAATTGATCAGCGAAATTTTTAAATACTGCTTCAAGTTTTTCAACTTCAGCACTAGAAACTACTGCACCAACTTCTGTAAAATCATTATCTTCTTTAAGTAATGCTTCTCCGATTTCTTCTTTTGTATTAACTTCATCTAAAGCAACATCAACTTCTTCTTTTGCTTTATTTACTTTTTCTCTTCTAGAAGGAATTGAAACATCACCTTTTAGGTCTTCACGAAGATCTTCTAAGATCTTATATAATTTTTCTTTAAATGCAGCTGAAGCTTGACTCTTTCCAATATATTCTTTGATATTATCGATAATTTTATCTGTGTCATTATCAAAATTATCATCATTTTCAAAAGTAAAAGCATTAACAATGTTATTTGTAAAGAAAGATGTCGCAAATGCGCCACCTCCAATTAAAGGGAAAACTAAACTTGCCATTGTTAATTTAATGGCAAGTTTTTTAGGATTAGTATGCTTAATACATTTTTTAGCATCTTCTCTTTGCTTTTCGATTAAAAAGCCACTTTTTCCTTCAAATTCAACCATGGTTGATGCTTTTTCGTGAAGATCAAAGTTACTATCAACTCTTTTAGCAGCATCTTTTTCTTTTATTTTTTTAGCAAAATAATAAGCAAGAAGGATGATGACAAAAGTTAATAAACCTCCACCGACAGCAATTAAATAAAAATACCAAGCTGTCAATTTTAAAATTTGAAAGATAGCAATCAATAAGCTAGATGTTAATAATAAACCACCTAAAGCATAGATTGATCCTTGTAATATTTTTTCTAATTTTAATCTTTTGATAAAACTTTTTAACATAATTTCACCATCCTTTAATAAAATGTTTTAATTAAGCCATTGTTACTTTAACTTCAGTTGTAACTGAACTTGAAGAGAATGCTCCTCCTCCATTAACTGCTTTTGAAACAGTTGGGACAACTGTTAATACGTAAGTATGACCATTTTTAATTAAGAAGCCATTTACAGATTTATAAGCGACTCCATTACTGATTGAATATGTATCGTTTACTGTCCAACCAGCATCACCATATGACTTTTTAATATTTTCGATAATTTTTTCGGAATAATTGTAACCAATTAAACTTACTTCATTAGTTCTTTCAGTAATCTTTAATTTATCAGATCCAAGATTTGTATATGGAAGTTCTAACCCATCTAAACGTGAAGAGATTGTATTCTTTTCAGATTCTGAGAATGCAGTTGTACTATCGTATAAAGATGCATCAGGGAGATAAAGTGCCGATAAACTCATTCCGTTATTAGAATCGCTATAATTACCACTTGATGGAGCAAACGAGATATATAAAGTTCCATTTGCATCATTTTTACTAGCAGAGAAACCAGCTAATTCATCTTTTGAGAACGGGTTATATTTAACTGTAAATCCTTCAGCTTTAAGTTTATCCATTGCTACATATAAGTAATATGTGTCATAAGCACAATAAGATGAATACATACTGAAATACTTATTTCTAAGTTGAGAATATGGTGAGCTGATATTAATGCTATCGTCTGTAGATGGTAAGAGTGCACTAGGAATGAATTCAGGTAATTTAGTTCCTAAATATGTTTGCATAGCATCTGTAACAGAAGTTCCATAATACTTAGGGAATTCGTCCCAAGTTGCTATTTTATCACTTGGAGCGTCTGGTACCAAGTCAATATATACATCAAGTTCAATTTTATCATCACGATTTTCACTTAATTTAAGTCTCATAGCTTTTGCACTAGAGCTTTCTAATAATTTATGTGCAAGAAGTGATGGACCTGTATAATATGAGGAAGAGTCAATTGAAACACTAAATTTATTAGTTTCAAGTGATGATTTAGATAAATTAATAACTGCATCATCCCATTTTCCACCAACTATAGAGATCTTTTTGACATTATTTTTTGTATCAAAAGTTGATGTTGGTTCTGCTGTTCCTAAATATAAATAAGGAATTGTAACTCCACCAGGAAGTTCTTTATTTAAAGATTCTTGAGTTTTTGAATCCCATGCTGTTTGAGTGCCTGGTTTAAATACTTCAGTTAATGAGAAGCTAATATAAGGTTTGTTATCATGATAACTAACTTCAACATTTACAATATTACCATCGCTATTTTCTTTTGTTGCTTTAACAAACATATCCCAAGATGCACTTGTATCAATTAAGAAACCATTCTTTGTTAATACATCTTTTGCATTTGTAAATAATTCATTAGTTAAAGCATTACCAATAATATTTGTAGTACCTTCTTCGGTATCCTCGAATATATAAGGATTATCAGTACCTAAATAGATGTAAGGGAAATCAATTTTATATTTATCTTTAATTTGTGAACTTATATCTTCGCTCCAACTTCCGTTTACTTTACTAGCATCATAAGTTTCAACTGGACTAACTCCGCCTTTCATTACAAATCTATAATAAGCACTTGCGTTAATATTAATTTGAACTTGAACTTTTTTACCATTAAAGTCTTTAGTTGCTGTAACTTGATTAATCCAAGCTTCTGAATCGTAATATGTATCGTTATGAGCAATAGTTAATTCCCAATCTGCTTTTGTTAAACTATCAATTGCAGACCATACTCTAAAGGATACATTAGTGTGATCAGCAACAAATTGAATTTTAAGATGTCCATCATCATCAAAAGCAATTTCAAGTGTATCTCTACCTACATCGAAGAAAGGCAATGTAACATCACTTCCTAAAACTTTAGACATGTTAGCTAAAGTTTCATCGCTCCATTTTGTAGCGGTTGTAGTTATATTTTTTGATCTATTGATTTCAAGATAAGCTGTTTTTTCACCAGCATTTTCTAAAGTAACTAAACCAACTTTATATGTGAATTCTCCTGTGTTTTTAATTGCAACTGCTAATACATCACTTGGTTCATCGTATTTAGTACCAGCATCTTCATGAGTATTATCAATTGCTGTATACCAGCCTGCTTCTTTAGTAAATTTAGTTCTAAAATTATCTAAGATTTTTGAATTGTATACGCCACCTGTAATAACAAGTTTACTTGTATCTTCTTCAAATTTTGAAGGAATTTCAGTATTTAATGTAGGATATGCTGTACCTAAATATAAGAATGGAATAGTGTCCATTTCTTCAGCATACTTATCTTTAAATGCTGTTTTAAGATCTTCAGGATAAGCTTTTAAAGTTGTTTCGTTATAAACTTCTGTTCTTGAAGCTTTTAAAACTGGAAGACCACTTTCATTTTTACTAACAACAACTTCATAGCTATCAAACTCATTAGATTTTGTAAAAACAACACCACTTTCAACAGTTTTTTCACTCCATGATGAATCTTTTTTAAATGCTTCTTTAGCTTTTTCTAAGATTGAATCATTCCAGAACTTTCCAACTAAAGTAAGATTTCTTTCATTTGTTGTAGTTTTATCAATTGTTGGATAAATAGCTCCTAAATAAACATAAGGCAAGACAGTTTTATTTAAAGATTTATCCATTTCTTTAAGAACTTCTGACGACCAAGCTGATTGATTAGATGAATCAAATGCTTCTTTGATTGATACTTGAAGTTCTGCTTTATTATGAGTTTTAGCTAAAGTAGCACTTAATTCATTTTCACCATCTTTAAATGTTGCATATCTTGTAGTTAAGACTTCTTCATCTCTTGTTATTTCCCAACCTTTGAAAGACGTTTCAAATTGATTAATAACAGAATCGCTCCAAGTTCCACCACTTACAACTAATGCTCCTTCTTCATTAATTGAAGAATCATAATTGACTGTTCCAAGATAAGTAAATGGAACTACAAATCTACCAAAACGTTCTTTAATTAATGCTTCAGTTTGTTCGTTCCAAGCAGTTGCATCTTTTGGATTGAATGGTTCTTGATAGAATGCTTTTAATTCAAATAAGCCATTATAGTTTTTGCTAACTTCTACTTCAACTTTTATTAAATCATTTGAAGCATAGAATGATTCACCAATCATTAATGCATTCCAGTAATGTTCTTTATATAATTTTACTGCTGATTCAAGTTTTGAAGATAAGAAACTACCGCCAACTATTTTTAAATATGATTTATAATCTTCTTTCTCATCGTTTTTAACAAACTCAGCATCAAATTCGCCATCGCCAAGTTCGATAAGTGGTAAAATTCCTCCTCCAAGATATTCAACCATTAAATTAGTAATTTTTTCTCCCCATTCAGACTTTTCTGGACTAATAAGTCCTTGAGAAGGATCAACTTTAGTGTCAGGTTTTTCTGCTCCTCCGCCTTCTCCATCGTCTTTTCCATCACCCTTGTCTTCACAAGGTGGACATTCAGGACACGTAGTATCTGTACTACCACCACCAGTTGTACTAGAACAATTTGTTAAACCTGTTAAAGACAAAAGAGCAGTTATACTAAAAATTAAAAATTTTCCTTTCATGCAATTACCTCCGTAAAAGATGTTACTATTTTGCAATTTCGTCACGAACATCGCATGAAAGTATTATCAAACTACAAAAAAGATTGTCATTTTAAATTAGCAAAATCTTAATATGTTCTTAATAATGCATAGGATGATGTAGCATTACTCTTTCTACATCATCCTTATTTATATTCGCAATAGATTATTATTTTTATAATATTTGTGCTTGTGGAAAGGAAGCAATATTTCCTAATAACTTACTATAATTCAGTTGTCCACAAAATAAAGACAACTGCTAATTTATTAGTTATGGCAGTTTTAACATTCCTATACTTTTAATATTATGTTTTTCAAAAAAATATTTGAAACTAATGACGTTACTGCAATTCGCATTTATAGTTTTCTAGATCTGTTTGATTTTATACTCGCATTTTGCAACTTCAAAATAAGTCTAATCTCGCTATCACGCATTGCTTGCTCACAAATATTGCAAATATAATTTTCAATAGTTTTAATATCAGCATAAAAAGTAAATTTACACATTAACTTCAAAAGAAAAAATTCTATTTCAAAACTTCCCAATAACCAATTTTATTTGAGCCCACTCTTCTTAGCAATTCTTTTTCTTTTAATGATTTTATGATTCTATCAATTGCTCGGCTTGAAAGTCCAGCTTGTTTAATAACTTCAGCTTTTATCACATTTTTATTAGTTTTAAAAACGGTTAGAACAGAGAATTCCTCTTTAGATAATTCGCCATTTAATTCGCCAATTTTATTTCTATCTATTCTAGAGAATTCGATTGTAAAATCATTTTCATTATTAATGTATGAAATGCTTACTTTAGCTTCTTTGCATAAACGATATATTTTTTTCAATCCATGGCCACACGTCTCAACATCTTTATAAAGATATAATACATCAGCAATCGCTTGATTTCTTAAATACGATTTTAAATCTCTATAAAAGAAATCGTTCGGCATAAAATCATTAGCAAATGAACCAGGATTAATAATCGCTATTCTATTTGAATAAATGTCTATCTCCTGTTGAATGTTTCCATCATATCTTGCATGAGCAAAACTATTAATGATAACTTCATGCAAAGCAACTAGAGGAATTTCTGGAACTTCTTTTCTTTGTGGTGATGTATCATCAATAATCACATCCCGTCCTATATTTTTTTATTAACTTTTAAAAATATTATTATCGATTTTATTACCTTGATCCTTTAACATTGATATATATTTATTAGGTATTTTATTCTTAGAACGATATGCTTCGGTTGCACCTTCAATTGTAGATCCACAATACAAATGATTATCCGCATAGCTAAGGTACATGTAGATTGAATAGTTTTGAGGTGGACAAATTTCTAAAATCATATCAGTTATAAACTTAAGACATATCGCATCACCACCTTCAGAACGTTGCTTATCCATTAAATTATTTTTAATGCTGAAATTAACTTTTTCATATTTTGTATTTAAAAATGAATAATCATCATACTGATATTGCCACTCAAAAGAGGTGTAGAAGCTTTCACTAATTCTAAGACTGATAATGTGTGAAATATCGACACTAGTAATATCTTCAAGCGAAGAGTATCCTCCGTTGCCTACAGTACATCCAGCAAGTAATAATGCAGATGTTAAAAAAGTTGCGAGCAATTTATTTTTCATAATAACTAACCAATTCAATTATATAAAAGATATGTAAAAAAGTGTATAGATGCAAATTGGCTTAATTTATTTTCTCACGATTATCGCATTGTCTTTTGTTCAATTAATGTCTTTCTTTCACCAAAATAATACCAGTTTTTTATCGATTTTTAATAGTTTGTATTTTCGAGTGCCAGGAACGAAAACTGTAAATTCATTATCTTTAATTAGTTATGCTTGATAGCCATTAATTTAAGTATGTCGATTCCGTTAAATTTCGCGTTATTTGTTTTTATAGTTGAACGGACAAATCGAATCTTATTCATCCCTTTTTTGTAAAGAACGACATTTGTATCGGAACAAGTAATTCCGACCGTGGCTAACGGTATATAACAAGAACTATAAGATAAACCTTCGGGATATTTCATTTTAATCGATTTCAATAATTTGTTTGTCGTTTTATAAAATTCTTCTCTTTTATTAAGATATCCAAACTTTAAAGGAAGATCCAATTCCTTGGCGTCCTCCATTTGCAAATCGTCTAATGTATATCCATTATAGCAAGCCTCAATAAAATCAAACAGCTCTCTATTCTTCTCTACTCTTGAAGGAGCAATTAAATAAGCGTTTAAAATGACGCCAGCTAGATATTTTCTCATGCTTTTATGGTCTTCCCAATCAAGAAAGCCACCAAGCATGATATCTTCAGTCACCTCATACTCTCCTAAAACGTATTTTTCATTTTTTCTTATATGAGTTTCAAGGATGCAAATATTCTCAGTTGTCCCAAGATAAAGGGCCGGTTCACCACTTTTGTTTGCCCTATTCTCGGGCATAGAAGGTGGATAAGACCATTCCTTTTTATCTGAAAAATCAACAGATTCATCAAATCGCCTGATGCGATAAAGCTTCGTTCCTTTTTTAAGGATTTGAAAGCCAAAATCAAAATCAATTCCAATATCGCTTAAAAAAGTATAGTTTTCTATAATCGTCAAAAGGTTCGATCCATAAAACAAATTATCGTACTTGAGTTTGCCTATTTGCTCTTTATCCCTGGCTTGAACGACGTTGATAAGGTCGGACAATAACTTTTTTTCCTTCTTCATTCATAATTCGTTAGCGTCAAAAAATTTGTAACTATTTGAGAACAGCGATGATGATTGTTGCAGCCAAAGATGCAACCGCAATCGCCGTTGTGATATAGAACCCTATTCTATTTCTTTTAGAATCCCTGCTGGCGGATGCAAGCTGTTCCTTGAGGTTCTCATTCTGCTCGGCCACAAGCTTGATTTTTTCTTCGCTTTGAAGAATCTGCGCGTGGTTCTGCTTGATGATGGTCTTCAAATTTTCATTGGTTTGGTTGTTAATTTCCTCAAACCTTTTCCTTTCTTTTAAGGTTTCAGCGGCTTCAGCCATTTCTGCTACGGCTTTAGCCGAATTAGCCATATTGATATTAAATTCTTTTTCAAAAAGCATAATTACCTCCCGTTAAATATTACTGTGAGTTTTTTCTAGTTATTCTTATTTAAAGGACAATCTTAAAAGCATCCGGTTTCTATTGATGATTGAATATTCTTCTCAATAGTTAGTTATCAATACTTCAGACGTCTGATTGTTTTTTGCGGTGGATTGATAGTTTGAATTAGAATAATTTTTATCAATATAAATAATATTGAACTTATTGCTCATTGCCCATTCAAGGAGAGCATTATTAGTTTTACCCTTGTGTTCAATAACATTTGAAAGAGCAAATTTAATCCCTTTTTCAGAAAGGCCCTTGAGATATTTCAAAAGTTCTTTTTCCTTTTCGAGATTCCAGCCACCGTTTTCATTATACGATGCATCACCTAGCAAATAAGGCGGGTCGCAATAATAAAACGGTTCTTTAAAATCGTCTGACTTAACTAGCTTAAAGTCTTTGTTCATGAATACAATTTGTTGCGATTTTATCTTTTCAGAGAACAACTTAATGTTTTTTCTTGTCGAAGCATTTAAGTCTCTTTTGCCGACTGGCATGTTGTATAACCCATTAGAATTGAAACGAATTTGATTGTTAAAGGAGTAAATTGTTAAAAGCAAGAGCAAGAAATCTTTAGAGATGGATTTTTTAGATGAGTTGTAGTCTGACCTTAGTTTTTTAAAATGTTCTTTGTTATATGAGCACAAACCATTGCTACTATTGCAATCATAATAATCGTACCCATATTTGTCTGAATCAGAAAGCTTATATTTTTTAATTAGTTCTTCCAATTTTTGAATAATTTCGCACGTGTTATATTTATAAAATAGTTTAATTAACCTAGTGGTTTCCTCAGAAATATCATTATAAACAATTTTATTGGCTTTTATATTTGAGCCTACATTGAAGCCCCCGCCAAAAAGATCTATAAAAGTCTCAATCTTGGCAGGAAACCTCCCGATAAGCTGATTTAATAGTTTAAATTTCCCTCCCGTGTAATTTAGAGGGGACTTAACAAAATCTTTTATTTCAACATTTTCAGGCTTATCAAATAAACCGACTTTGCAAACAAATAACCTTTCTTTATGGTTCTCTATATCGCTTTTCCCAGTTGTAAACTGATTAAAATCAGTTTCATAAATAGTAACTTTACCTCTTTGTTCGAGACTTCTGATTATATCAACATCACTAATTTTGGCTTGTGATCTTCCAACTCCTTTAAGACCCATATTGTTATAAGAAACAATAATATATTTACAATCCAATGATTTTATAAGTTCTTCAAAAGCTCTAGGAGCGGCACTTTCGCAATATTTGCTTTTTAAACCACTTCTATCCATTTTCCTAGCAACACCAAAAACTTTCGGTTTTTTCCAGGAAGCAACATTTTCTAGAAGATGATATGCATCGCAATACTGGCGTGAATTATAAGGAGGATCTATATAGACTAAGTCACACGATATTCGCTTTGCTAATTGATTTGAGTCCTCAGAATAAATGGTGTTGTTTTTGTTAATTTGACAGTCAAAGACTTCTAATGGTAAAAGCTCAAGTTTTCTATCTAGATCGCCATTTCTTCTAAACGCATCATAATGACCAACAGTATTCGCAATTTTATCCATAGCATAAATCAGAGAAGTTATTAAATAGTCTTTTTCTCTCTTATTAATAATTTGATGTTCAAATTTATTATCAATTTCGTCTCGAATCCAACCTATTTTCTTACAATTGCTTCCAGAAAAGAACGTGTCAGAAAAATTGTTTGAAAAGTAATTATCTTCGTTTATCTTAGCGGCATTAAAATCGCTAATAATGCTTGAAAGTTTATTTTCATCAATTTTTTCTGAACCAAAATAAGCATTATAGGCACACCTATTACACTCCAAGATATCATTCAATACGACACTAGTGTTTTCATCATTAAACGATGAAGCAACAACACCAGTTCCAGCAAATAAATCTAAAAACGATGAAAAGTATATATTCTCCTTTTTAATTGTTTCATGGATAAAATGAAGCAGTTTCTGCTTGCTTCCTAAATAGCGTCGATTTGATAGTCTAAATAATTTTTCCATTTTAGGCATCTACTGCCACATATTATAAAAGAAAAAACTGTATTTTTCAATACAGCCTTAATAACGTTAAAGACTTTCTATTATTTCGTTAAACCAATTTGCCTCTGTTATCTTAGGCACCTTATCAAAAGACTTTTTGACAGCTTGGATTATATTTTGGGAAGAGATGGATCTTACAACGAAATCGATAATATTTAAATTTGTAAAAGGCATTATTATAACACCATTAATATCTGTGACCTCACCGTTTGTCGAACGCAACGGAGCAGCAGCAACTGCTCTCCAAATATTTATTGTATTGTAATCTAATTCATCCGCAACAAAGAAAGTTAGCGTATCAATATCCATATGATTGGCTTTGTTATTTAAAGAATGCCTCAGGACCGGTTCCCATTCGCCTCTCTTTTGTGCCGATTTATTCATTAATGTTACCTCGAGCATTATTGATTTATCAGGATAATTAATGACAATGTCTCCGATTCCTCCACCAGCGTGCATTTCAGGTTCGAAATCAGCGTTTAATGTCATATTTAATGAGGCATGCAAGTCAAAATCTTTGTTTGAAATATAATACCAAGCAATGCCAATTAAGTATTCATATATAGTTGGTACTGTAGCAGAAGGATTAACTAACTCTTTAACTTTGTTATCATTTTTTCTATCAGAAATCAATTGTAATAAGTCTACGAGTTTTTCCTTAGGATAGTTCTCCTCAACATATTGTTTGAAGTCATCGCTGACTTTTGTTTCAATTTTGCTTTTGACTGTTTCGGCATCTTTGGTGCCATATTCCTTAAACAGCTCATCAATGATGCAATTGACATCATTCTCGGAGTAATGAAGTATTTCAGCAATGGTAATATTTGAACCAAATGTGGCATTTTCTTCCTTTTTCTCATAATCAATATATTGCTTTTCGGTAATTTCACCAAAAAAAGACTTAGAAAAATCGAATTTGCTAAATATAATTTGAACAAGTTTTCTATTAGAAAGACAAACATTAGGTTTAAATTTAAATAGCCCACTAGCACCTAATGCCCTCATAGTTGTATCGGAATATTCATTTATAGCATCAACATATTTAGACTTTTCATAATATTCATAGAAAAAGGAATTAAAATTATTTGCAGAAAAATATGGATTATCTTTGTTTTTGACTAGAAAAGTATGCAAATCATAAATGCCATGACTTCCAAAATCAAAAAGCGTCCTTCCAAGACAAAAAGCTTTTTTTATTTTATCTTTCTCATCAAGATAAACAGATTTAAGAACTTCATAATTTTCATTGTTCTTATCATTTAAAAAATCATATAGAGCAGAATAGAAAACGTAATAACAACTGATTGCTTCACCGCTTTTTCTGTTTTTGATTGCTCCATTAAATGAATCTCGATTGACTTTTGTTGGTAAAAGAAAATCTAGAGGAGTTTGAGTTTCTATGGTGGTCACATCATCCAATAGTGTTTTAATTTTATTACACAATAAATGAGATTGAACTGAGGCAATGTCAAAATAAGGATTTAAGCCCTGAACAATACTAGTAAAATCATCTTTATCTAAGTAATCATTGCGAATGAGCAAATATAAGGAAACAAAGAAAGGGGAATAAAATACTCTTTTTCCATCAACATTTTTTGAAAGAATCCTCAATTTCATCAATTGACGCAAAAGTAAAATATTTACGTCGTTTAATGGCAAAAATGTTTCAATAGAATCTCTGTCAATCTTGTTATTGATAAACGCTTGTCCAGCAGGAGTTATCGAACGATTATCTGTGGCTAATCCAAATCTAACAAGATTACTAGTATAATGACGCGCCCTTTGTTCAATTGCCTTATCAAGAGTATCTAACATTGATTGATTTCCTGATAACAATCTTGAAATTTTTTGTTTATTCAACGCTTCAGAAAAATCTAATCCTAGTTCATCAGCAAAGGTATCGAATTGTGGATGTTTTTTGAATACTTCAGGAGATTGTACAATTGCTTTTTGATAGAAGGATAATTGAGTAAGACTATCAGGAAAAGCCGCCCATCGATCAAAGTCTCCTTCATCTTTCATTTCTTTGATGATGTTTAAATAAATTGAAAGAGCATTAAGAATGTCACTTCTTCTTCCGTTGGTATCCCACAAATTAAAAATTTGCTTTTCAGAAACTTCCATATCAAAATCTTATAATAATCATTATTATATCACAATTAAAAAAGTGGTCACGTATTCTTATTAAGCAAGGATAAACTTATTTCCTCATTTCCTCATGATCAGCATTTCATTTATTGATAAATGGGTGAAGCTTATTTGTTAGGTTATGAATGATATTAAAAATCATATTTAAGTTTGCCTAATATAAACACAAGATAATGTGGTATCGTGAACATATCATCATTACCACCAATATTGTAATCACCAATTTTTATAAGTTTTGTTTTGCCATAGTGTTCAGGATGACTCATAACCGTTTTACTAGACTTAGTATTACCATTTTTAGCTTTAGCCTCAATTAAAGCAGCATAGCCACCATAAGAAATTACAAAATCTATTTCTAAGCCGCTATTCTTCGCAAAATAAAATGGTTCAATGTCAGCTTTGCTTAACCCGTCAAATACTAATGCTTCGTATAACGCTCCTTTCCCTTGTCCTAATTCTCCTCTATTTACTGCTGCTACAAAATCTAATCCATACATAGCAGAAACAATTCCAATATCCTCAGGAAATAATTTAAATTGTGATTCAATTCGCATACCCTGTAATGGTAATGAAGGTGCTTCTACGTTATAAACTTTTTGAACAATATGAGCTTGTTTTAAATATTCAATAGCATCATTTTTATCATATTGAGTTCCACCTTGCACTTTAGAAACAATAAATCTTTTATTCTTTTTAGCAAGAAATGTTGGAATTAGGTCAAATACATTTTGAATTCTTGATACTTCAGCAACTTTAAATACAGGACTACCACTATTATTCATTCTTCTACCGAAATCAGTCTTCATGTCAAATACAGTGCTATTTAATACCTTGAATGCATCAATAATCTTATTAGTTTTTATATATTCCTTAACTACTTTGGGAAATCCGCCAATGCATAAATATTTATTAAAAATATCTTTATATAAGTTATGCATGTTTAATGGTATTGCATTTCGTTTAACAAAGCACTCATACAAAAAATTAATTTGTTCTTCTTTATATCCTAAAGCCCATAAAAATTCTTCAAAATCCATTGTTTTCATATAAAAAACATCTTCATACCCAGTAGGTGTAGGCGTAGAATCTCCAATGACATAACCATTAATGCCTAAATACGAACCACTACCGATAACAATATATCTGCCATCTACTTTAAAGTTCTTAAATGACAGTCTTGCTCTAGGACAATCCTGAATTTCATCAAAGAATAATATTATTTTTTTAGGATTAAAGTCTATATTAGGAAACCTAAGTGAAAGATTAGAAATTATAGTATCTACGTCTAATTTACCTTCAAAATCTAATCTAAAATCTGGATTAGTCCAAAAATTTATTTCTATGATTTGATAACCATTTTGAGTAACAAACTGTCTTATAGTTTCTGTTTTTCCACATTGCCTTATACCAACAACCAATGCAGGACTTCTATCTTCATTATTAAGCCATGTATATAATTTTGAATCAATTTTTCTTTTAAAATACATAGTTATCAACCTATCTTATATTATCACCAAAAATATTTCTAATTGTATTTTAAGAAAAGTCAAGGGAGTTTTCAATAAAATTTAAGAAAAATCAATGGAGTTTTCAATAAAATTTAAGAAAAATCAAGGGAGTTTTTTTAAAAGGTTTATAATTAAACGTCATTTCAATAATTAAATTGAAGTAAATTTATAAAGATTATTATTTATATATCAAAAATAAATAAAGAGCCAATTGATAATTTATTACCATATTCTAAAAATATTAAAGAAAAAGTTGGGTTGAAATCTCACTGGCGAAAAATGGCGGAATGACAAAAAAGATCGTCAGAAATTATAGTATTAAACTATAACTAAACTGATTATCTTTTTTTGCTTTTATATGCACAATATTTTGCGGTATGCACTATTTTTTAAATCGTTAACATATTTAAACAGCAAAAAGTTTAGTTTAGGCATAAAAAAAGACAATACTTTCTACCGCATTGTCATTTGTTCAATTAATGGCGGGGATTAAAGGAATCGAACCCTTATCAACGGTTTTGGAGACCGCTGCTCTACCATTAAACTAAATCCCCATTGTTTATAGGCTTGAAACAAGCCTATAAATTATAAACTCTTTAATACTTTATTTACAAGAGTCATATCGCATTTGCCGTTATAATTTGTTTTAAAATGTTTCATAACAGCAGGTACGCTCTTATCTTCTAAAGAAAGAATAACATTTTTAATTTCTTCTTCAGACATTAATTTAGGAAGATAAGCACTTAAAACTTCAATTTGAGCATTGATATCATTTACTGTATCAACTCTATTTGCTTTTTCGTAGCTTGCTTTTTCTTCTTCCAATTCTTTAAGTGTTTTAGAGATGATTTTGATTAAATCAGCATCACTAAGTTCTTTCCCACTAGCTTTTGCTTCATAACCAGCAATCATATATTTATTGATAACAATTTCAAGAACTGCTCTTTTGTTGTAATCCTTATTCTTAAAAGCTATTAGCTTTTCTTTTTTAATATTATCAATCAACATATTTTTAATCCTTATGATTTAATAAATCTACCTTTTGATTTTCCTTTTGATGCATGAACAAGAAGTGTGCCATCTTGATTCTTAACTAAAACTTCACAATATGCCATTGCTTCTTCTTTAGTATCAAATTTCTTAATGACTTTTTCTCCTTCTTTAAGAATAACTTCCCATTTGCCATCAACTTTTTTAAGGTGATAAACTTTTTTCTTTTTAGGAGCTGCCTTTTTAACGTCTTTTGTTTCTTTTGCTTCTACAGCCTTTTTAGTTACTTTTTTAACTTCTGCCATAGTCATAACTCCTTCCGCTTATGCGTAAATTAAAGTGATACGTTGTGATAAACTGCTTGAACATCTTCACAATCATCAAGCATATCTAATAATTCTTGGAATTTTGTTAATTCTTCGCCTTCGAGTGTAATTGGATCATTTGCCTTCATTGTAACTTCTGCAGCTTCAAATTCAGTAATTCCGTTATCTGCTAAAACTTCTTTTGCTTTCGCAAATGCACTTGGTTCAACGATAACTTCAGCAACGCCATCTTCAACAGTGATTTCTTTAACATCAACATCACCTAAGATTAACATTTCTTCTAAGTTTTCAACTGTTCCATCAAATTTAAAATCTAAGATTCCAACTTGTTCGAAGTTATAAGATACATCACCTAAGTGACCACCTTTTTTTGTAATAATTGTTCTTACGTTAACTAAAGCTCTATTTGAGTTATCAGTTAATGTGTCAATAATAATGTAAGAACCTGCTGGTCCATATGCTTCATATCTTCCTTCAATATAGTTAGTAGCATCGCCACCTTGAGCTTTTTTAATTGCTCTATCAATAACATCTTTTGGACATTGTTTTCTATATTTATCAATTGCTGCTCTTAAAGCAAGATTGGAGTTTGGATCAGGGACACCTCTTTTTGCGGCCATATAAATTTCTTTAGATGCACGCATGTAAATTGCACTTTTTTTCTTTGCAGTTGCTGCCATAGATGCGGCTCTGACTTCAAAATGTCTACCCATACTAAAAAATCTCCTTTAATGGAATTATTTTACTACTTTTAAGTAGTATCCTCAATATTTTTGAATTTTAATTGCGTTTATTTATAAATTACGTCTTTTAAATAAAGGCCTTGGCTAGGTGCTTGGAAGTTGATTATATCTCTTTCACTTTTGTCTAAATACTCTTTTAGAGTTTTTAAATCAATTTTATCAGTTGCATAAGCAATGAGAGAACCTACGATTTTTCGAATTTCATATCTCATAAATCCATCACCTAAAAAATCTAGAAAACAATAATCTCCTTCGTGAATTATTTTGATATCAAAAATGTTCCTAACGAAATTATTTTCATCATCAGGTTTACTCGTAAAATTTTTAAATGAATGTTCGCCAATAAATAATTTTGAAGCTTCTTCAATTTTATTTAAATTTAGATTTTTAAAAAAATAAACATAATTTCTTTCAAAAGGTAAGTAGTTATTAACCTTGATTTTGTATTCATAAATTTTGCATTTTGCGTTAAATCTTGAATGAAAATCGTTATCAACAGTTTTCACATATTTCACAAAAATGCCTTTATTTAGAAGCTTATTTAATGAATAAGTTAGTTTTTCTACATTAATTTCTTTATCGCTATCAAAGTGTGCATATTGATTATAAGCGTGTACGCCTTTATCAGTTCTTCCACTTGCATTAATCTTAATTTCTTCATTAAAAATTAAAGATAATTTATCTTCAACTTCGCCTTGAATTGTAAGCGTATTGACTTGCTTTGCATATCCATAAAAGTCAGTTCCATCATAAGAAAAGCAAAGTAAATATCTCATTTAAAAAGCCTCAATTCCAAAAAATAATTTTAAGAAATTATCTGCACCTGGATAATAAATTGCTAAGCAGCTTAAAGTGATGAAGGTCGCTAAAATTATCAAAATGAAGGTGAGAGCAAAAGCATCATATTTTCTAAATTTTAAAATTTTATAACTTGTTCTTTTCGCATATGGATCATAACCTCTAGCGACCATTGCTAGAGATAATTCTGTTGATTTTGAGAAACAACTAATAAGTAAAGGGACAATTAAAGTTGTAATACTTTTAATTTTTTGGCTTAAAAAACCTCTATCATAATCAACGCCTCTACTTTTTTGAGCTTTCATAATCTTTTGAGATTCACCTAAAAGTGTTGGAATAAATCTTAAAGCAAGTGAAATAATCATTGTTATGATTTGAGTTGGGAACTTTAATAATTTTAAAGGATATAAATACCATTCAAGTGCGTAAGTTATATCCATTGGTTCAGTTGTTGAAGTTAAAATTAAAGTTAAAGCAACCATTAAAACAAGTCTTAAAAAGACATGAAGTGTTTGGAATAATCCTTCCCAATAAATAATGTAATTATCGTTAAAACGAAACATTTCATGATATGAATCAGTTGAACCAGTTCTAGAAGGAACAAAAACAAATATTATGAGTAAAAATATCATCATTATCCAAAGTCCTTTTAAGTTTTTAAGAAGAGATAAAAGTGAAACTTTTCCTAAAAGCATGATGATATAAATAATTAATGCTAATGCGCCGAGAATAATAAAACGATTTGCATAATTTCCATAATTTAAAAAGCAAACCACCATTAAAGCGATTAAGCCAAAGAATTTAACACGTGGATCAATACGATGAATTACAGTGTCAAAATGTGTTAGTTGTCCAAATACATTGCTCATTTTTTCACCCTCGTAATCTCATCAATTATTGAGTTAAAATCGTTTTTATCATCCAAAAACCCTGCAAATCCATTACTTTTTAGTAAGTTCTTAAATTTATAGATAGTTGGAATCTCTAATGAATAATTAGTTAAATCATGTGTATTAAAAAGCTCACTAGGAGTTAAAGTTTCAATAAGTTTAGAGTCACTTAAAACAATAACTTTCTTAGCATAATTTAAAACTATATCCATATCATGAGTGACAACAATAATAGTTTTGTCTCCACTTTCATGATATTTTTTAATAAGTTCCATGATTTCTCTTTTACCAATTGGATCAAGTCCAGCTGTAGGCTCATCAAGAATTAAAACTTCAGGTTCACTTGCTAAAATTCCAGCAATAGCAACTCTACGTTTTTCTCCTCCACTTAATTCGAAAGGAGATTTTTGATAATATTTTTCGTTTAAACCAACGCTTTTTAAAGCTTCAATTGATTTCTTTTTAGCTTCTTCTTCACTTAATCCAAAGTTCTTTGGCCCAAACATAACATCTTTTAAAACATTTTCAGCAAAAAGTTGATATTCTGGGAATTGAAAAACCATTCCTACTTTTTTCCTAAGTTTCGAAAGTTTCTTATTGTCTTTTTGAGCTTCAATAGGGAGTTCTTTTAATTCTTTTTTTAATCTTTTTTTGTCACCAGTAATAATAAAATTTTCAACTCTAGTTTCACCACTTGTAGGTAATAAAAGCGCATTAAAAGTTTGAACAAGAGTAGATTTTCCACTGCCTGTTTTTCCAACAATTGCAACAAAATCTCCCTTTTCAATTTGAATGTTTATATCATGTAATGCATCAAATCCGTTAGGGTCTTTTTTATCATAAATATATGTTAAATTTCTTGTTTCGATTAATGACATATAAATTCTGCAAGTCCTTCTATTGAATTTATTGATTCAGGAACGTCAATTCCTTTTTCTTTTAAAGAATTCTTAACTTTTAATACAAAAGGAATATCTAAGCCAATACTTTTTATTTCTTCTTCGTTTTTAAATACTTCGTTAGGGGTTCCTTCTTTAAAAATCTTTCCATCATTTAAGATAATTACTCTATCACTTAAATAAGCTTCTTCGATATCATGAGTAATTGAAATAAAAGTTAATTCAGGATCATCTTTTTTCATTTTAAATATTAAAGATTTAATATCTTCAACGCCTTCTGGATCAAGCATTGATGTAGATTCATCAAAAATAATAATTTTTAGTCCAAGAGCTAAAATTCCAGCGATAGCAACACGTTGTTTTTGACCACCGCTTAATTCATCTGGTGCTCTTTTTAAAAATTTATCCATATTAACAAGTGCAGAATATTTCTTCACAAGTTCAATCATTTTTTCTCTTTCAACTTCTCTATTTTCAAGTCCAAATGCAATATCACTTTCAACCGTTGAGCCGATAAATTGGTTGTCTGGATTTTGAAAAACAATTCCTAAAGTTTTTCTTAAAGTTGGTTCATAACTTTCATTTAAAATATGACCATTAATAAAAATTTCTCCACTTTTAGGTTCAACAAGGTATGCTAAAAGTTTAGAAAGTGTTGATTTTCCACTTCCATTATGACCAATTAATGTAACATATTCGCCTTTATCGACGTCAAACGATACATCTTTTAGTACAGGAATACCATCCTCGTAAGAGAAATTTAAATTTCTAACTTCAATTGCTTTTTCCATTTATTTCAATAAAATTTCGCTATATCTTCCTTTATATTGTTCAAATTCAACACCAGCTAAAGTTAATAATTTCTTACTTGCTTGTGTTTCTGTTGAATCTTTATATTTATCACTTAAATAAATAACTTTTTTAATGCCAACTTGAATAATTGCTTTTGCACATTCATTACAAGGGAAGAGAGTAACATAAACTGTGCATCCTTTTAAACTACTTCCATTTCTTGTGTTTAAAATTGCATTAAATTCAGCATGGCAAACATATAAATATTTAGAATCAAGTCCTTCACCTTTGTTCCAAGTTAATTGACTTTCATCAACTTTTCTTGGCATGCCATTATATCCGATTGAAACAACTTTATTGTCTTCATCAACGATACATGCTCCAACTTGTGTAGAAGGATCTTTACTTCTTTTTGCGCTTAATAAAGCAATACCCATAAAATATTCATCCCAAGAAATCGTTTCCATACTTTTACTCCTTTAGCGTTGTTATTCTACTACATTTTATAGTTTTAATCATTCTTAAAATTAAACACTTAATTTTTAAGTTAAGTTCCAGTTTTTTTAAGTTAAGTTCCGGGTTTTTTTAAAACGTTTTATAAGTAAATAACCTTTTAAAAAAGGATTTATTTTAAACCCTTTTTAGTGAAAAACCTTGCAAATCTCAACTATTTTAATAAATACTTAAGAATTTCAACCATTTTTTTCATTTGTGTAAGAGACACAAATTCAAATCTACCATGAGGATTAAAATCGCCCACTCCTAAGTTTGGACATGGGAGTCCCATATAGGTAATTGTTGCTCCATCTGTCCCACCTCTAATTGGTAAATACTCAATTCTATTGTGAGATTCAATGTAAGCTTTATTAATAAGTTCGATTGCTTTCATATCTTTTATGAAATAATCTCTCATATTTCTATAGTCATCTTTAATCATTAATTCGATATAAGCTTTTGGATATTTCTTTAAAGCAGCGGCTTTTGCTTTAACTAATAATTCTTTTTTATTTTCAAGTTTTTCTTTATCGTGATCCCTTAAAATATAACTCATCTCAACGTGTTCAACATCACCTTTAAATTCATCAAGATGAATAAATCCTTCATAGCCTTCAGTTTTAGATGGAATCATATCTTTAGGAAGTTCGTTATTAAAATCTATGCCTACTAAGCAAGCATTGACCATAATATTTTTTGCCATCCCTGGATGAACACCGACGCCACTAATAATAACTCTAGCACTTGCTGCATTGAAATTTTCAAAATTTCCTTCATAAATTGATTCACCATCAAGTGTATAAGCAATGTCAGCTTTCATTTTTTTAACATCAAATTTAGAAGCACCTCTTCCAATTTCTTCATCGCACGTAAATGAAATAGCTAAATTGTAATTAAATTCATCTTTGTGTTCATTAAAATATTTAGCAAATTCAAAAATAATAGCGATTCCAGCTTTATCATCTCCACCTAAAAGATGTTCGCCATCTGTTACCATTAGCTCTTCACCAACTACTGTTTTTAAAACAGGAAAATCACTAGGTGACATAGTGTATTTTTCATTTAATTTAATTGCTTCACCATTATATTTTTCAATAATTCTAGGATTTTTAATTCCTCCAGCAATAGTTGGAGCTGTATCCATATGAGCAATTAAACCAATTGTTTTTTCCTTATTAGCATCAATAAAACCATAAATTACGCCATGTTCATCTTGATAAGCATTTATTACACCAATTTCATGTAAATCTTCAACAAGCATTTTTCCAAATTCAAGTTGAGTTTTTGTTGATGGATAAGTTGATGAATTTTCATCACTTACTGTATCAAAAGCAATTATTTTTTTAAATCTATCTACTATATTCATTTTTTTACCTCATTATCCTAAATTTACAAAGAATGAAAGATAAGTTCTATCTTTATCAACACTTAATGTTTTTAATTTGTCCTTATCTACATTTTCTTTATAATCAAAAACAATTTTAAGTTCGCTATGTTTTTCTTTATATTCTTTATTAAATTGAAACTTTTCAAGTTTTATTGCATTTGAAGTTAAAAGTTGTTGTTTTGGCTTTTCGCTTCCATCTTCAATGTGATAAGCGTAATATCCTTTACTAAAATCAATTTTTTCACCATTAGCATCAATAATTGATAAATATAAATTAAACATAAAATCATCTTTGCTTTCTTCAATGATTGTTGAATTTAAATTAAATAAATTATTGAGTGAAATAGTTAATCCGTTTTCTTCTTTATTTATTTTTATTACATCTTGTTCACTTGTATATGAAGTGAATGTGTAATATTTATTCATGTTAATTTTCTTTTCACCTGAAGGATATTCAAGTATATCTTCTAATTCATTTACAACTTTATTATCTTTAATCATTGCATAATTTGGGGTAACTGCCTTAATTATGAAAAAAGTTGATAATCCTAAAACAACAATAACACTTCCTGAAATTGCTGTAATTAGTGAAATAGTTTTTTGTGTAAGTGGTTCTTTGTTTTTCATATTATTAATTATAATTAATAATAATTTCTAATTAAAGTTAAAAGGAACTTGAGATAATAATATATTGCACATTAAAACGAAAATGTATCA